>Ga0209591_10000833_pt1 | contig 39546 bp, 22 predicted proteins | sample MAT01_FD_187207 | JGI IMG/M metagenome (GOLD analysis project Ga0209591, IMG submission 187207) | Freshwater microbial communities from Lake Fryxell liftoff mats and glacier meltwater in Antarctica - MAT-01 (SPAdes) (version 2) | ecosystem: Environmental > Aquatic > Freshwater > Ice > Liftoff... | reverse complement strand
TAGGTTATGCATCATGATGTATGTATTATGATGTCGCTCCTACGGAACTTTTGCCGAACTGCCGCCTACTCCGATAACGTTTCTTTTGATCTGAGGACGACTACCGAACTAGTAAGAACTCGTTCCAAAGAAACTACCCCTCTCCTAGACCCTGAGCTATAAAACCTCTCCAAATGCCTGCAACTGGTCGAAAGTTAATTTTCCATTAATCCATTCGGGATCAAGAACGGCATTGTACTTTTGATAAAATCGCATGGCCGGCTCATTCCAGTCCAAAACTTGCCATTCCATCCTACGATAACCCGCCGCTTTGGCCATGACAATCACTTCTTGGAATAAACGGTGACCGAGTCCTTTGCCACGTTGTTCTTCATCCACAACAATGTCTTCCAAAAACAAACATTTGCCTTTCCATGTCGAATACTTGATATAATAGATAGCAATACCCATAATTCGTCCATTCAATTCCGCTACAAAAAAATCGAAAACAGGATTTGTTCCAAAAGCATCCTCTCGCATCTCGTCCACAGTTGTTTCCACTTCTCCACTGGCCTTTTCATATTCTGCCAACTGCCTTACCAAGCGCAAAACCTCCGGCAAATCGGCCTCAATTCCCTTTCGAATCCGAGCATTTTCCATGTGTACAAAGTAATACCAATTCTGCTTAATCCTGCATCGCGCGCTGGAAGTCTGTTCTGGGTAATGCGCTGCAGGATTTTGCATGCATAAAGTGGTAAATGCGGCCAGAGTAGCTGTTATAGGACACAGGAGTGAAACGAAATTGGACTATTACAGTTACCTAAACGGTCTAACTCAAAACACTCTGAGAATCCCACGATAGCCTGTTAAAAACCCTCTCCGAGTTCGCGTTTTGGAAGCTCTCGACAAACTAGTTTTGAACTATGATCAGTTTTATCGATATCTTCTTGCTTATCTGTCTTGGATTTGCAGCCTGGAATGGCTGGAAAAACGGTTTTGTATACGAACTCGTCATGTTTCTGGCTCTATTCGCCGCCCTCTACATTGCCATTCATTTCTCGGAGTGGGGCGGACATATCATAACCGGCGCCGGCGCCGAACCGAGTCAAGGCATGGCCCAGGCCTCCTTTATAGTAACCTTTGTCATTATCCTTCTTTCAGCTTGGCTCTTGGCCCGCGTACTTTCCGGGCTCGCTAACAACGGTGGCGGCGAAGTGCTCAATAGAGTGGGTGGTGGTGTATTCGCATTGGCCAAATCTCTCATTATTCTCAGTCTATTTCTTATTCTTATCACCGGATCGGATGCGAAATTCAAATTGCTCACCAAAGAACAACGAGAAAAGTCGTGGTTGATGGAACCGGTGTATCAATTCAGCACCACCATCATGCCAGCAGTAAAAGGAAGTAAGTTCTATCAACGCATTGAAGAGCAAGAATTGATTAGGCAAACTGAAGAAAAATTGACAGGAGAAAAAAATTAGTTTTTCTCATGGGACCAATTCATTGAGAACTGAGACAGGTTTTATAAAATAATTCTATAACATCTAGTAAACACACATTCCAATCTACCGATAGATGAAGATCACCTTTCTAATAATAACGTTTGGATTTATGTTTAGTCCAATATCGTTTTACTCCACTGAACTAAACATAAATCACAACGGCATTTACTGCTGTAACCTTTGAAATATTTTGACCAATTATTAAGAAGCACTGGCATCACATGAAAAGAAAAATCCTCAAATGGACCGGTATTGTGGTTCTGCTGATTGCAATCCTATTCAGTGTTACTATTGTCGTTGTATATGAGAAGCAGGATGGTGTAGTGCAAGAGTTGCTTCAGAAAGCAAACGAAGATTTTGTAGGGAAAGTAGATATAGCTGGTTCGCATATTTCACTCTTTGAAAATTTTCCATACATCTCCATCGATCTAGAAAAACTGCATATTCTAGAGAACAAGTCAGATACGGCCAAAACCATCATTTACCTCAACGAGCTCTACATCGGTTTCGATATTTGGACAATTCTAAGTGGTAAAATGGAGATCAAAAAAATCCTTTTGAAAGATGGTCGAATGGATATTGTTCAATACCCTGAGGGCGATTTCAACATCAGCCGCGCACTTGAATACACGAAAGAAATTGAAGATCCGTCAGAAGAATTTCACCTCGATTTAAAAACCGTGCAACTGGAGAATGTTAATCTTACCAAACTCAGCGTGGAAAACAACCTACTCATCGACGTATTTTTTTCAAAGGCCAAATCAACACTCAAGTCTTCGAACAATCACGTATTTGTTGGACTTGATGCTAAATTCGAATTAAGTCTAATTATGGAAGGCGACACCACATTTATCAAACACAAGCATTTCGAATTTGATACAGACTTCGACTACTCCTCCGAAACGCAATTATTTGTTATCAAGCCTACCACAGCCAAACTGGAAGGGGCAATATTCGATGCCTCAGGATCGATTGATTTCAAAAGAGAAGTTTTTCTTGATCTCAAATTCTCGGGAAACAAACCCAACTTTGATCTATTCATGGCCATGGCCCCTGAAGAGCTTGCTCCAACACTCAGAAAATATGACAACAAGGGAAAGGTCTTTTTCGAGACCACTATTGTCGGAAGTTGCATCAATCATCATTCGCCGGCTATTGATGCCCGCTTCGGTTGCGAAAATGCATTTTTCAACAATACTGAGGTAAACAAAAAATTGGACGATCTTAATTTTTCAGGATACTTCACCAACGGTGCTGAACGCAATCCCTCGACAATGGAATTTGGGATCAAAGATTTTTCCGCACGTCCTGAAGTGGGTACATTCACCGGAAACCTAGTAGTCAAAAATTTTGATTCTCCCGATATCGATCTTCAGCTAAAGTCCGACTTTGAACTGAACTTTCTCGCCAAATTTTTCAATCTGACAGACCTATACGATCTCGCAGGAAAGGTGCAGTTGACAATGAATTTCAAGGACATCATTGATCTCAATAATCCGGAAAAGTCGATAGAAAAATTGAATGAATCCTACTTCACTCAATTGAAAATAGAAAATTTGAGTTTCGGGAAAGAATCGACCGATCTGCCCATAAAAGATATAGATCTCTACGCCGAGTTGATTGGTCACGAAGCAAAAATTTCCTATTGCAATGTCGAGATTGGCAATAGCAATATTTCACTTCATGGAAGCATCAGCGACTTGCCAGCCATCCTGCATCACACCGATATCCCTGTTACGGCCAAACTAGATGTTTCTAGTTCCTTCCTCGATTTGTACGAACTTACAGGAAGCGATTCGCTCACATCGGTGAATGAGCAAATCAAAAATTTATCGATGGGCTTGCATTTTACTTCTTCAGCGAAAGCGATAACTGAATCACCAAACCTGCCAATCGGAGAATTTTTTGTGGACAGTCTTTTCGCTCAGCTTACTCATTATCCACATACTCTGCATGACTTTCATGCCGATGTCTATATTGAAAAAGAAGATTTCAGGGTAATCGACTTCAAGGGATTTATCGACAAAAGCGACTTTCACTTTTCCGGAAAACTGAAACATTATGATCTCTGGTTTGCAGATCATGCAATAGGAGATACGCATATAGATTTTAGTATTGACTCTCGAATGCTCCAATTACATGATATCTTTTCTTACAAGGGAGAAAACTATGTTCCGGAGGACTATCGTCATGAAGAATTCGACAACTTGAAAATTGTGGGGTCCACTGATCTCCATTTCAATGAAGGAATGCAGTCTATAGATCTGAAATTCGAGAAATTCGATGCAAAAATGAAAGTTCATGCCATGCGCTTTGAGAATTTCAAGGGGCGCGTGCATTATGAAAAAGACCACCTAGTAGTTGAAGACTTTTCCGGTAAACTCGGACACTCCGACATTCATACCACACTTCACTATTACCTCGGAGACGATGAAAATCAAAAGAAAAGGGAAAACAAATTTGAATTAACCTCTAATCGCTTGGACTTCGATCAACTCTTTCAATACCACATGCCCATTTCTTCAGATACAGCTATGGCCGGTATGGTCTATCACGACGAAGGGTTCAATATTTATGAGTTGCCCTTTACGGACATGACATTCGTCGTTCAAATAGGACATCTCAACTACCATAAATACTTGATACATCAAATAGATGCTGAACTCCGCACCACTCCTGAGCATTACATCTACGTGGAAAAATTAAAACTCGAAGCGGCAGACGGAAGTTTCGACATAAAGGGACACTTCAATGGATCTGACCCCAAGAAAATTTATTTCAGTCCTGACATGAGTGTCAAAAAAATAGATCTGGATAAATTGATGTTGAAGTTCGATAATTTTGGTCAAGACCACTTGGTATCAGAAAACTTACATGGGAAGCTTTCTGGTCGTATTACAGGAAATATTCGAATGCACAAAGACCTTGTTCCCATTATCGATGAATCAGAAATACACATCGACATGGAAGTATTGGAGGGTCGCTTAGAAAATTACAGTATGCTTGAGGCGATATCAGATTACTTCAAAGATAAAAATCTGAGGCGAGTTGCATTTGACACCCTTGCCAATCACATTGATATCACGAAGGGGATTCTCACAGTGCCAAACATGACCATCAATTCATCCTTAGGGCACATGCAAATTTCGGGCACACAGGACATGGATATGAATATGGACTATTACGTTCGAGTTCCTTGGAAAATGGTAACTGAGGCCGCCTCATCTCGGTTATTTGGACGTAAACCCGATGAGATAGATCCTGAACAGGAAGATGCAATTCAGTATGAAGATCAAGATAGGCGTATTAGATATTTGAACATTCGCATCACCGGAAACACAGAAGACTACAAAATAACCCTTGACAAAAAAAAATGAAAGTCAAGCATTTTTGAATTCTGAATTGCCAATTTTAAAACTATGCCGTCTTGAGCATCTCGAGTTTCTTCCTGATGTCATCGATTTCGCGCTTCGCAGAAACAATTTTCTTCTCAATATCATTTCGGAAAGCCTCTGCGCCTTTACCGGTGAATATCGTCATATTGTTTTCGTATTGCTGAATATCTTTTTTCAAGCGATCGATTTTCTCACGCATGAATTGCTCTTCCTTCCTCACTGCGAACTGACCGTTGTCACTGGCTTTGATTGTAGAAACTCGTGAGCGGAAACGATTCATCTCCTGCTCTTCTCGCTCGGCATTGATAGATCCATATTTGCTGTCCAATGCTTTCGTGTAGCGCTCGATAATATCCTTGAGTCTGTCCTTTGGTATAAAACCGATGCTGTGCCACCTCTCCGAAAATTCCTTCAGAAATTTAAGATCGTCAACTTTCTGACCTATTAGTTCAAAGGCCTCTATCTCTATGAGCAAGGCTTCCTTTTTTTCTAGATTATCGATTTGTTCTTGCGCAATATTCGCGGTGTGTCCTTTTTTGTTTTTGAAGAAATGATCACTAGCGCTTCTAAATTGCTGCCAAAGCTTCATTTCATCTCGGGGGTCTGCTGAACCAACCGCCTTCCACTCGTTTTGAAGTTGCTTAAACACTTCAGTAACATTCTTCCAATCGGAACTGTCTTGCAATTCGCGGGCCTTCGTAATCAGAGCTTCCTTTTTAGCACGATTGTCTTTGTATCCGGCCTTTCTCTCGCCCATAAAATTGCTACGACGTTCGAAAAACAAATCACAAAGACCTCTAAAATCGTTCCACGCATCGTCATTATCTTTTTTACGAGCCCAGCCGGTGTTCTTCCATTCTTCTTGCAATTGAATGGTTTCATCGGTGAGCTTATTCCAGGCCGCCAGATTGCTCACTTCCTTTTCGAGGGTGAGTTTCATCTTTTCAATTACACCGCGCTTATTGGCTAGAGCCTGCTCATGGTTTTCCTCCAGCTTTTCGTAATGGGCACGAATTCGGGTTTGAGCTTCACGAAGGACAGCAAAAAACTGATCACCCATATCTTTAAAAGTCTCACGAGGTGACGGACCAATGTCCATCCATTCGCGCTGAAACCTGCGAATCATTACCTCGAGCTCTTGTACATTTTGTACTTCGTTCAAGGCGGTCGATGCAGCAATCAATTCTTCTTTCTTCTTTTGATTAATCTTCAGGTCGTGCTCCTGTAGACTCTTGTAGATATTGATATTGTAGAAAAACTCGTGCGTTAGCTTGTGAAAACCTTCATGTAAGTCATGATGTTTATCACCGGGTACGTCGCCGATGCTATCCCACTTTTCTTTAATTCCATTGAACGTTGAGAAAGCCTTTCCAATATTCTCTTCCTCTTTTACAAGCGCTTCGAGATCGACTAGCAATGCTTTTTTAGAATCAAAATTCTGTAGACGTTCAGCAGCCAATAATTTGCCATGCTCTTCCACCCTGTTTTCATAAGTCGAAACAAGTGCTCGAAAGTTTTCTTCCAGTTCATGGGGTTCATGCACAAACTCACTACCCTCGGGGTGCTCCGCTGCTTTGAATTCTTCTTGTTGCAACTGTCTTTCTTTGGCAGTTTCTGCCTTCCAGTCATTTTTCACATCGCGCACTGCATCTCTGATAGACAGAATCTCTTCAGAATTGAGTAACTCTTGCATACGCTCTACCAATTGGGCCTTCATCAAAAGTATGTTTAGGTGTTCCGTTTTAAGGATTGCAAATTTAATAATTCCAATTCAAATTACAATGTTTTTTCAAGACTATCCAAAACAGAATAAGCTTGTATTTGGTAGCACTAAATATCCAATATTTTGAACTCGGTCCTTCTATTATAAGAGTGTTCCTCTTCAGTGCAATTTACATCATCATCGCATTTATTGAGTAATTTCGTTTCTCCGTACCCCTTGGCTGTCAATCTATTAGCCTCAATCCCTTGACTCTTCAAGTATTCTACAGCACTTTTTGCTCTCTTTTCAGAAAGGCTCAGATTGTAGCTGTCCGAACCTCTGGCATCGGTATGTGAACTCAATTCTATCTTCATTGTAGGGAAATCTCTAAGAATTCGGACTAACTTATTGAGTTCTAGCGCAGCATCCGAACGAATTTCGGCCTTGTTGTAGTCGTAATAAATGTTGTCGAGCCTCACAATCGTACCTTTTTCAGGCTTAAACAGCTTGAAATCATAGGTCGAGGTCTTTTTACTCGGGTCCGAAGTGTCTACATCAGTGGTCAAAGTCACATAATGCTCCAGACTAGCCTCAATAGTGAACTTTTTGTTCTTTACCAAAGGCAGATAATACATCCCATCTTTTCCCACAATTACACTATCCACCACATTCCCCTGCACATCTACAGCACGCACCACTGCACCAACGGCAGGTCTATTGTCATCTGCCAACAAAACTTTTCCAGAAGCCAGAAAATCAAATTTCTTCATTTTGATTTCTATACCTTCCATATAGGCTGAACGAGCACTAGGCTTTACTACCAGCCAGCCATCTGTATAATCCTTTTTCGATGAAAAAAGCTCTACAAACTCCTGCCACTGGGCTGTTATTACAAATTCTCCATTTTCGTCGGACATTGTTTCTACCAAGCGACCATCCAAATTCGGGACCCACACTTTTGCCAAAGGAATAGGCAATCCAGATTCCGCATCTACAACCCTTCCGTCGATATACAAACTATCGGGTGGATGCAATTTGAAGAGGTATATATCGTCATCACCTTGACCATTGGGTCTATTGCTACAGAAATAGCCGGCCAATTCTCCGGGATAAGTTATGACACCAAAATCATCAAATCTCGTATTCACAGGATACCCCATGTTTTCCGGCACTCCATTTTCATCAATGGCGTTGATATAAAATAGATCCATACCCCCTAAACCCACATGACCATCGGACGCGAAGTACAATGTGCTATCGCCAACTGCAAAAGGAAACATTTCATTTCCGGGCGTATTTATGTTTTTACCTGCATTCACCGGCGTATCCCAATCTTCACCTTTTCGCACACTATAATAAATATCCGTTCCACCCATTCCTCCGGGCATATCACTTACAAAATACATCATGCTTCCATCTGTTCGAATAGTAGGATGTGCCACCGAATATTCTTTGTTGTTGTATTCAAAAGCTTTCATGTCACCCCAAATTCCGTCGGTCTCTTTTGCAGTGTATATACCGAGATTCAATTGACCTGTTTTGCTCTTATGCACATTGCCCTTCAAAAAATTGTTTCTCGAGAAATACATTGTGTTGGATCGATAGTCATAAGAAAGAGTTCCCTCATGGTATCGCGAATTTAGTTTTTCATCCATAAGCATTGGATTCCCTAAAGAAGAATCTGGCTTAATGTCTGTTTGATAAATATTGAGGTAGGGTTGATTGTTCCACAAATATTCCTTCTTCCCTCCTTTACCATCTCCGCGCGCACTTGCATAAATCAACTTTCCGGAGGAATAGAAGGAAGGAGCAAAATCGCTCGTCGCTGTATTCATCTGCATCGGAAAAATACTGTAAATACTAGAGTCGCGCTTTATCATCTGCGCGAATGTTGGGACGCTCAAATATTGCAGCACTTGCTGACTATTAGGTTGCACTTCGCGATAACGGCTATAGAATGCAATTGCCTCCTCGTATTTCCCTTGTCTTCTTTTTATTTCGGCCATAGCGAGAAGGTCTGCGGGATTGTTTACCGAGAGAGCCACCACCTTTTCCATAACAGATTCAGCGGCATCAAAATTTCCCATTTTCCAATAACACTCGGACAATCTTCGAAGAGCGAGTGTGTCGGACTCATGTCCCTTGCCATCGAGTATGTCTATATAAATATCGGCAGCAGTATGATAGTCGAACGAGCGAAAATGTTTGTCGGCCATTTTATACTTCGCACGTTGAGCACTTGCATATTGGCAAGAGAAAAGAAGTACAATTATAACAAAAGTTGATCTGAACATATTTCGAATATTGCAGTGGGTGGTCATCATGTTTTTCTTTTTCTAGGAGTGAATTAGAAATAACGGGTTGAGAAAAATCTGGGCGAAACATCACCTGCCCATTTTCTGCCAATATCCAATCCAAGCATTATTTCATGCGAACCATTGCTGTATTTGCTGATGTCAGATAGTGTGTAATCGAAAGCGTATCCCAATCTGAATTTGTTGTTGAACTCATATTGCAACAAGACACCCACAGCATCTTGCCAGCGATACATGGCCCCAGCCCAGAATTTTTCATAGAACAAAAAATTCGCTGTCACGTCAAATCCGGGGGGTGCCCCATTCACCACTTTTATGAGTGCCGAAGGTTTGAATTGAACATAGTTGGAAATAGGAAATATTGTTCCTGCAATAACAAAGAAGTGTCGACTTTCAGAGTTGCTTCGAAAATCGGGAAGTTCACCATCGAGCAAAGCATTCTCCAAAAGTTTAGGCACAGAGAAACCTGCATAAGTTCTTTTGCTATACCACATCATTCCAAAACCAACATTCGGTAAAATTTTACCGTTGATATTAGCTGCGAAAGCTTGATCTCCGTCAGTAGTTGGATTTAGATCCAAAAGATTTGCAGAGAACATATTCATACCGCCTTTTAATCCAAAAGCCAATCGCGACTTATCGAAAAATATGCGATAACTCACGTCGCCATAGATACCGATTTGTTTTACCGGACCATGTTGATCATTTACAATTGTTCCGCCTACACTTATACTTTCTTTTCTCAACGGGGTGTGCAATGTGAGGGTCTGTGTAGTAGGTGCACCATCAAATCCAACCCACTGCGAACGGTGTATTGCTGTAACACTCATTGCATCCGCTATACCGGCATACGCAGGATTGATGCTTAAGGTATTGAACATATACTGAGTAAACATAGGGTCTTGTTGTGCATAACCCTGATAACTCAAACTCACAAGGAGTGCTATCGCTATATATGATATATTCTTTTTCATGATTATTAGCGTTTGAGGTAGATAAATCCGTGGAATGCTTCTTCATCAGTTCCCAAATCAAGCACATAATAATATGTACTCACCGGCAACTGCTCGCCGAATGTGGCAGGGTGCTCTGATCTTCCATCCCAGTCGTTTTGGTATGGGGCTGCCTCATAAATTTTAGCTCCCCACCTATTAAATATTTCGAGTCGGTTTTTAGGATATTCACCAATGTTCGGAATCTCAAAATAGTCGTTCACTCCATCTCCATTCGGAGAAAAAGCATCCGGTATTTCAATTGTTAAACAGTCTTGAAGTAACCAAACAATTGTGTCGCTTGTTGTACCACAAACGCCATTGTCGATCGTGTATACAAATGTGGTCGCAACGTCTTCTAGTGGAACAACAATCTCTCCGAGGCTAGTTACCAATGCATCTGGATTATCAGGATCCAAAATTTCACCCGGTCCGTTTATTACTGTCCAATAAGAAGTAGCGGGGAATACCACTTCATTGCCCATGAGGTTGACAGAAGTAAACTCATGTTGACAAATGGTAACAGGGAAACCGGCATCCGCCATATCAATGGTCGGATCATAGAGAATCATCTGAACAGTATCCGCGGTGATGTTACAAATACCATTGTCCACTGTATATACATAGGTATTTACACCTAGAGGCATATTGCTAAGCAAAGGATTGTTGTTTGTAATGTCGTCTATGTCGCCACCGCCTTCTACAACAGTCCAAGTGCTTGTTCCACTCAAAATAGTGACTGATCCATTGAGTGTGATTTCTCCGGGATCACCGCAGAAGGATTCATCATCACCTGCGTTGGCGGCAGAAATGGTAGGGCTATTTACATAGACATATACACTATCGGAAGTAAGAGAATTTTCACATGCTCCGTTGTAGATGGTCCAAACAAAAATGTTGTTTACATATCCCACATTTTCAACTGTGGTGTTCGGATCATTTGGATTTGTAATATCTCCTTCACCCGAAATCAATGTCCATGTACCCAATGCCGGGAAGATGGGAGGATTGCCTTCAAGGGTAATGTTCGGGAAATCTTCGCACAGCGCTATGTCGGGACCAGCAAGCGCATTAGAAGAATTAGGATCAAAAAGAAGAATCTTCATGTCATCTACCGATGGTTCACCGCAAGGTCCATTGTTTATAGTCCAGTACAGAGTGGATTCGCCAATTTCCAAACCAGAAACGGTAGCATTCGGATTTGTAGGGTCATCTATTGAACCCGGACCTGTAATGGACCACAATCCAAAGGCCGGGAACTCCGCATTATTACCTTGAAGAATAAATGAATTATCAGGATCACACAACTCTATATTTCCACCTGCATCGGCACCTTGTGCAGTAGCATTAAATACAAATACCCTGATTGTATCGGTGCTTCCCGTATTATCGCAAGGTCCGTTATACACTGTCCACAGAAGTACTGTTTCTCCTACGGTAAGATTACATATATCCGCAGCCGGATTATTTACATCGCTTATGCTAGCGCTTCCTGAAAGAACTTCCCATGTTCCATACGCAGGACTAAGAGGAACTCCGGCTGTAGTCATAATGCAATTTTCAGGTGTGCAAATTTCAAAGTCATTCCCCGCATTAGCCAATGGTGCTTCATCATCAAAAACAAAAACAAACATTGTATCACTTGTGAGGGCCTCACTACAAGGACCATTATCAATGGCCCACACAAAAGTATTTACCCCTTGTGCGAGTTCGGTAACTACAGTGGCTGGATCGTTAGCATCTGCAATGTTTGCAGAACCTTCAATCAAGGTCCATTGTCCTGAAGCGGGCACTGTAGGTACATTGCCGCTGAGTTGAACAGTAGTTTGGGGCAAGCAAATCTCTTGATCGGGACCTGCATTTGCGGACTCCTGCGACTGATCAAACACAAAGATGATCACAGTATCCAAGGGCAGTGCATTTGAGCAAGGGCCATTGTAAAAGGTCCAAGTAAATACATTTTCACCCACAGCGAGACTTGTGATTTCAGTTTGCGGATTGTCCAATTCTTCGATATTTGCACTTCCTGAAACCAAAGTCCAATGGGCATATCCGGGCGCAGTAGGCATATTTGCACTCATCTCCACAACACTCATTGGCGTGCAAATTTCTTGGTCAGGGCCGGCATTAGGCAATACGATATTCTCTTCGAAAACACTCACACAAATCGTATCACTTGTAATCATATTCGGACATGGTCCATTGTTCACTGTCCACACGAGGCAATTAGTTCCAAGACCCAAATTTGTGATCTCAGTCATTGGATTATTTACGTCAACAATAGAACCACTACCCTCTATCAGCGACCATTGTCCGACCGCTGGGAATATGGCCGGCGATGCAATCATGTTCACTGAATTCTGAGGTAAACAAATCTCTATGTCCTCGCCTGCATACGCATCAGGGGCACTTTCATCATATATAAATACAGACATTAAGTCCATTGTTGGCGCCGCACATGGTCCATTGTAAATCGACCATATAAAAATAGTCTCACCCACTATTAAGCCACTTGCAAAAGCATTTGGGTCGTGAATAGAATCGGGATGAATAACTCCCCCCGGAATTGTCGTCCATGTTCCCACTCCCGGCACTTCAGGAGCATTAGCCTGCAACGTATAACCGCTCACTGGTGTGCAATAAGAAACGTCGGGGCCTGCATCTGCAACAGCCGCTTGCGGGTCAAATAAAAATACAGAAACGGTGTCTCTTGATACGCCACATATTCCATTGTCGACAAACCACACGTAAACATTCTCTCCAACTTCAATATTATCAACACTTGTCTGATCATCATTTGGCGATTCAAAGTTTCCTGCTCCATCAAAAACCGACCACTGTCCAACCGCAGCGCCAGTCAGATTACTGGCATCGAGTTCAACACTTGTTTGCGGTAAACAGATTTCCTGATCTTCTCCTGCATAGGCGAGTTCGAGATCACTAATGAAAACTGAGATCAACACCGTGTCCGCTGTCAATGCATCCACGCACGGACCGTTGAAGATTGTCCACACCAATACATTTACTCCAGAACCAATATTTGAAAACAATGCGTTCGGATCGTTCACATTATTGATAGATCCATTACCTTGAATCAAACTCCATGTTCCAGTAGCTGGGAAAATAACTGAGTTCGCTTCGAGTTGTGTTGTGGTAATTGGAGTGCAGAGCTCTTGATCAACGCCGGCATCAGCACTTTCCTGAGAGTCATCGAAAATAAATATACTTACGAAGTCCGTCGAATTGCTATTGGCACATGGCCCATTGTATACAACCCACGCGAATAAATTTTCACCAACACACAAATCAGTTACTTCCGATTCTGGGTTGTTTGGATTCATTACGATACCGCAACCACTTATAAGCTGCCATGTTCCATAACCAGGATCATCGGGTGTAGTGGCGACTAAGAAGGTAGTAGACACAGGTTCGCACCAACTCTGATCTTCCCCTGCGTTTGCAAAAGTGGCTTCATAATCGAATACAAAGACAGAGATTGTATCTGACGTAGCGCCATTTTCACAAACACCATTATCAATTACCCAAACGAAAATATTTTCACCTACTGCAAGATTCTGAACTGCGGTTGTCGGACTCTCATCATCTAAGATAACTGCCGATCCCTCTGTAATCGTCCAATATCCAAAAGCGGGATAAATAGGCTCATTGGCCATCATTGTATATGAACTGCTAGGAAGACACATTTCCACATCGTCTCCCGCTATAGCTTGTTGAGCATTTTCGTCAAAAATAAAAATGGTCATTACATCTGTCGTTGGAGGTTCGCAAGGGCCATTGTACACTGTCCATGAAAACGTATTGGCACCTACAATCAATCCGGAGACAGTTGCATTTGGATCATTAATATCATCAATACTTCCAGATCCACCTATTAGCTGCCACGCGCCCACTCCCGGTACCTGTGGTATAGTGGCTTCCATTATATAGGTGCTCACAGGTGTACATAAAGAAACATCACCGCCAGCGAATGCCTCAGGGGCCTCAGGATCAAAAATAAATACCGTTGATGTATCAATGGATGTTCCACATGGGCCATTATTCACGCTCCAAGAAAAGACGTTCAAACCAACACTCAAACCATTGACTGTGGCGGTCGACGAAGTTGAATTTAAAATATTTGCACTTCCTTCAATAAGTGTCCAAACACCAGTCATAGCTCCATTAATAGGGCTTCCGGATAAAAGGGCTGACGTTTGCGGCAAGCAGAATTCCTGATCCGGGCCTGCATTTGCATTAGCGGCCAATTGATTGAAAAGAGAAATCACAACTGTGTTTGTCGTAATCGCACCACTGCACGGTCCATTGTTAATAGTCCATGAGAATACATTATTTCCTATTGCCAGATTGCTCATGGTGGCCTGTGGATCATTCACATTAGAAATGCTCCCGCCGCCTTGCACTATTGTCCAAGTGCCAACAGCAGGGAAAATAACATTGTTGGCGGCCATCACTGCGGATGTAACAGGAGTGCACAATTGTTGGTCAGGTCCGGCATCGGCAACTGGCTGACTATCGTCGAAAATGAAAATACTCACTTCATCTACTAGTCCCGATGTTGTGCATGGCCCGTTGTAGAGCGTCCATCTAAAAATATTTTCACCGACTTGCAATCCCGTAATCCCTGTTTCAAAATCGTTTATATCGGCTATAACTCCACTTCCTGAGAGAAGAGACCAAGTACCAAATCCAGGTACATCAGGTTCCGTAGCCTGCATAAAAGTTGAACTTACCGGTTCGCAGAAACTTTGGTTAGGACCAGCATTCGATGGTGCAGCCGCAGGATCGTACAAGAATATACTTACCACATCTGAAGTGACCTGGTTAGGACATGGGCCATTAAATATAGTCCAAAGGAAAACATTTTCTCCCTGTTGAAGGCCGTTCACAAATGAAAAAGGCGAAGAAGTATTTTGAAAATTTCCGGAACCTTGAAGAATTGCCCACTGACCTATTCCAGGGAAAGTAGCGAAGTTGGCTTCGAAGGTTGTCGAATTAAATGGAATACACAATTCCTGATCCTCTCCTGCATAAGCCGCAGGTGCGTCTTCATCGTATATGAAGATACTCATTTCGGAAGTAGTGATTGGATTACAGGGTCCGTTGTTCACTGACCATTGCAAGACATGTTCACCGGGTGTCAAATTAATCACTTGCGAATTCGGGTCATTTGGACTTACCACAATGGCTGTTCCTGAAAGCACCGTCCAAAATCCGGTTGATGGCAATGTCAATGCACTTCCGTTCAAAACAGATGTTGTTACATTTGAACAAAGAGATTGATCAGGTCCAGCCAGAGCTTCCTGGTTGTTCTGATCAAAAACGTAGATATCCACATTGTCTGTTAATAAAGGACTGCAGGGCCCATTGTCTATTGTCCATTGAACCGCAGTAATTCCCACTCCAAGCCCACTTAAGGTCGCATTTGGATTGAATGCATCATCAAATGATCCACTTCCCGATTGCAATACCCACATGCCAATGGCAGGGTATGGAACAGCATCTGCGTTTAACACCACAGAAATCTGTGGTGTGCAAATAAACTGATCTTCGCCAGCATAAGGCAGAGCCTGCGCCTGATTATATATGATAATGTTTATGGTGTCAGTCGTAAGCAAAGGATCTAAGCAGGTACCATTATAAACTGTCCATACTAACATGTTGTCCCCTATAGTGAGATTCTGCACCGCACTTTGCGGATTATTCGATTGCGAAACACTTGCTCCGCCAGATATAACACTCCATGTTCCGAATGCAGGTGCCAAAACAGCATTAGCATCCAAGACAGAGCTGCTTATGGGCGAACAAAACTCTTGATCTGCTCCTGCTACCGCCTCTCCTTGAGCGCTGTTGAAAACGATAATTGATATATCATCGGATTGAGAGCCACAGGTGGCATAATTCACTGTCCAAGAAAAAGTATTGACACCAATCTGCAAATCAGAAATTTGTGAAAATGGATCATTCACATCTTCAATGGTACCTGAGCCAGATGTAAGCGCCCATGTGCCACTACCAGGGAATACTGCGGGATCTGCATTCATGACTGTCACTTCCTGAGGCGAACAAAGTTCTTGATCAATTCCTGCCACAGCTTGCAATTGTCCTGTGTCGTACAGCACAACTGTTATTTGATCGGTAGTTATTCCATTAGCGCAAGGACCGTTAAACACGGTCCATTCAAAAATATGAATTCCCACAGGAACATTTGAAATCTGTGCATTGGGGTCATTGATATCCGAAAAAATTCCAGTTCCCGATACGATGCTCCATTCTCCATAAGCGGGGAACACCGGAACGCTCGCTACGAGAAAAACCGGATCTCCTACTTGACAAATGTCTTGATCTTCACCTGCAAATGCAATAGGCGAATCTGCAGAATATACCCAAATGGTTAATAGATCTGAAGTAGCATTAGGAACGCATCCACCATTGTCCACTGTCCACCTGAATACATTGGTTCCTACACCGAGATTTGTAACTGTGGATGATGGATTTGTTGGATCTACAATAATTCCTGTACCGTTTTCCAAAGTCCAAATTCCTGTTGCCGGAAAAACAGGAACGTTGCCACTTAGATTTATTGAGCTTTGTGGAGTACAAATATTTTGATCAGAGCCTGCATTGGCCACCGGAGCATTCGTTTGATAAACGAAAATGCTTACAGAGTCCGCTGTATTCGCATCTGCACATGGACCATTTGAAACCGTCCAAGTAAAAATATTCTCGCCGACCGAAAGACCCGCGATACTTGTATTTGGATTGGTTGGATCAGATATTACTCCCGTTCCACTTAGCAATTCCCAAATACCGGATGCAGGAAAAATAATTGGACTTCCATCCATAGCAATTGTTCCTGCTGGTGAACACAAAAACTGATCTTCCCCTGCATCTGCTTGTAATTGTGAATCATCGAAAATAAATATACTCATTTGATTAGATGTCACAGATGGACCGCATGGACCATTTGTAATTGTCCATTGGAAGGTATTCTGCCCAACAGAAAGATTCGAAACTTGGGTATTTGGATTGGAAGGATCAAAAATGAGTCCCGTTCCCGATACAACTGTCCAAATACCGGTAGCAGGAAAGATAACGGGATTGCCCGATAGACCCGCTGTTGAAATCGGTTCGCAAAAACTTTGATCAGAACCTGCGTTCGCGAGGCCTTGAGCATTATCATATATAAAAATACTAACTTCATCGAGCAGTATGCCGAGTGAACAAGGTCCATTGCTTATAGTCCATCGAAAAATATTTTGACCAACCGACAACCCTGAAACATTTGTACTCGGGCTATTTGGCGATGCAATTACCCCACTTCCTTGCACTAGAGTCCATGTTCCAATTGCTGGAAACACGACAGCAGATCCAGAAAGCACAGAATTCGTTTGCGGTAAACAAATAGATTGATCGCTACCAGCAAGTGCCGGTGGGTGATTTCCGTTGTACACAAATATGGTAACCTGATCGGATCCAGGAGCAGCGCATGCTCCATTAGAAATACTCCATTGAAATACGTTGGCGCCAATACCCAAATTGCTCACTAGCGTATTGGGGTTTGATGGATTTGCTATTGTTCCCGTGCCACTGATGAGCGACCATGATCCAGTTGCAGGCGCAAGAACCGGGTTTCCACTCAAATTGGTTTGAGCATTATCACTACAAATACTTTGATCAGGACCCGCGTTTGCCGAAGCTTGAGCAACGTTGAAAACAACAATTGTCATCTGATCGCTGAGGGTCACAGGATTCGCGCAGGGTCCGTTGTCCACTATCCACTGCAAAATATTTGTACCCAAAGACAAACCACTCACTGTTGTGTTCGGATTATTCGCATTCACAAAAACAGCGGATCCCGACAGAACAGTCCACTGCCCGGTAGCCGGAAAAATGAGTTCATTGGCATCGAGAGCAGTTGAAGGAGCATTGCTGCAAAGCGATTGATCCGGTCCAGCATTTGTGGCCAACTGACCATTCGAGAAAACGAATATGCTTACCTGATCAAGTGAAGTTGGATTTGCACATGGCCCATTGCTCACAGTCCATTGAAAAACATTCTGTCCAACTCCTAAGTTTAATATTTGGGTTGTAGAACTCGTAGGGCTTGCAATTGTGCCTGTTCCCAAAACGAGAGTCCACACACCTGTTCCTGGCGCTGTTACTAGTGATCCCACAAGAGTTGCATTCACAGGTGCAATACCTGTAGAACAAATTTCCTGATCAGGGCCTGCACTTGCGATGGGTTGATTGGCACTAAAAATAAAGATTGATATATCATCGAAGTTTGTTCCCCCAGGACAAGGGCCGTTTAACACTGTCCATCGAAAAGTGTTTGTGCCGATTCCCAAACCACTCACTGTTGCATTTGGATCATTGAGATTGGAAAAAGTTCCACTACCTGCCATAACAGACCATTGACCTACCGCTGGAAACAATATTTGATTGGCTTGCATCACGAATGAACTCACGGGGGTGCAGAAACTAACATCCGGTCCAGCATTAGCACCGCCCTGCGTATTGTCGAATACAACAATGGTCATTTGATCCGTAGTTGTGGGTCCGCAGGGTCCATTGGTAACTGACCACTGAAGAATATTTTCTCCAACACCTAGTCCACTGACAGTTGTGTTTGGATTGTTGGCATTCGCAAAAATTGCTGAACCTTGTATAAGAGTCCATGTGCCGACAGACGGAAATATAACACCACTTGCAGCGAGTTGTGCCGACGTGTTTGGAAGACATTGCTCTTGATTCGGCCCTGCGTTTGCAATGACATTGGCCGCATTAAACACAGTAATACTTATTTGATCAGAACTATTTCCACAGGGTCCATTACTAATAGTCCACTGGAAAGTATTTACACCTATCGACAATCCGCTTACCGATGTAATAGGACTCGTCGAGTTGGCAAATATGCCTGCACCAATTATAACGGACCATTGCCCTGTTGCGGGAAAGGTTGTGCTATTGGCCGACATTGCAACTGAAGATGTTGTGTTGCAGATCACCTGATCGTTGCCCGCTGAAGCTGTAGCTTGAGAAGAATTGAACAATACAACTGAAACTTGATCCAAAAGAGTTGCAGGACTTGCACATGGGCCATTATCAATACTCCACTGAAAAATATTTGTTCCAAAACCAAGGCCTGTCACATTGGTAGTACTTTGATTCGGATTCACGATAGTTCCTGAACCACTCACAAGTGTCCACAAACCCGTTGCCGGTGATAGAAGAGAGTTGGCTGTTAGAGTAGTATTCGTTTGTGTAGAACAAAGAGTTTGATCCGCTCCCGCATTTGCACTCGTTTGACCGGGGCTAAACACAAAAAAAGTAATTTGATCTTGCGTGTTACCGCATGGACCGTTATTGATTGTCCACTGAAAAATATTAGTGCCAACGGCCATGTTCTGCACTTGTGAGTTCGGATTCGATGGATTCATTATTGTTCCCGTTCCCGATAATAGGGTCCACAGGCCCGTTGAAGGGGCCGCAGGTACATTGCCATTCAAAAAAGTATTAATCACTCCAACTCCTGACGAACAAAGCTCTTGATCAACACCAGCATTTGCTGCAGCAGCATTATTGTTGTACAAAGTGACGGTCACTTCGTCGAAGTTGCTATTTCCACAAGGACCATTCAAAGTAGTCCATCTAAAAACATTAACTCCTGTTCCAAGATTGGAAATGTTTGTTGAAGGACTAAAAGAGTTTGCAATAGAACCCGACCCGGAAATTAAACTCCACTGCCCTGTTGCCGGGGCAAGCACAGGAGTTGCTTGCATGATATAGTTGCTGTTGGGAGTGCATAACGCAGCATCCAGACCGGCACTGGCAAAAGCAGGAGTGCCATCGAATATTGTGATCATCACCTGATCATTCTGGATTGGAGAACATCCGCCGTTGCTTACTGTCCACTGATACACATTCTGACCAGGAGAAAGTCCAAAGACTGTCGTATTGGGAGAGGCTGCATTTGCAAAAGCACCTGTACCACTCACCACTGTCCACAATCCGCTTCCTGGAGGATTGAGGCTACTGCCACTTAAGACAGCAGAAAGAGGGACACCCACATCGCAGAATTGCTGATCAGGTCCGGCAGATACGGTAGGTTGACTTGCAGGAAAAACATTGATGACAACATTATCAAAAGTGATTGCCCCGGCGCATGGTCCATTGTTGATCGTCCATCTGAAAGTATTTGTACCCACGCTCAACCCGGAAACAGATGTAATAGGAGAAGAAGTATTTGCAAAAGAACCTGTTCCATTTATAACAGTCCACGCCCCTGTGGCGGGAAAAACAGGGGTATTGCCAGCCAAAGTGGCACTATTCTGAGGGAGACATGCTGTTTGATCGGGGCCCGCAGATGCTGCCGGTGCATTGCCATTATAAACCCAAATGATAATTTGATCGCTCAATGCCGGGCAGGGACCGTTTGAAATGGTCCATTGAAAAATATTTTGACCCACCGACAAATTTGTTGCAGTAGAAAACGGATTGGAGGCATTGGCAATGGTGCCACTGCCACTTACCAGCGTCCAAGCACCCGTAGCAGGACTCTGAGGAATTGACGCATTCAGACCGACAGTTAATCCCGGTGAGAAACAATGAAACTGATCTGTTCCGGCATTGGCAGGAGGATGATTGGGATTGAAGACAAATATGGTCATCTGATCAGATGTGGCAGATCCCGGGCATGGACCATTGTCTATATTCCACTCAAAGCAGTTAATACCCAAACCAATGTTTGTCACAAGGGCTGTTGCAGAATTAATATTCCCGATAGTCGCTTGACCGCAAGTTATTTCCCAAATTCCCAATCCTGTCGTACCGGCACTATTCGCCTGCATTACATAGGCCGAACCACCGCAAAGTTGAACATCAGGTCCCGCGTTAGCTATGGGTGGCACTCCCGAATATCGGAATACTTGAACAATATCGAGGTTTTGGTCGCAAGGATAATCTTGGTGCCACAAAAAAGAATTGGTGCCCAAAGCCAAGTTGCTGACAGTGGTTGTGGGGTTAGTAGGACTGGTAATGGTGGCACCACCCTGAAGTACGGTCCAGTATCCTGTAGCATAAGGATCGGGATTTACGGCAGCCAGAGTTGTGCTTGTAGCTCCGCACAAGGTTTGGTTGGGTCCTGCATCAATAGGAGCATTCGGATCTACAACCAAAAATACAATTTCCAATTCACCTTGAAAGCCAAAATTGTTATCAACTACAAAGTTAATTGTATCATAACCCACAAAACCAAAAGGTGCTGTGTATCTGAAGCAAGTATCGAACGGACTGCTTGGGGGCGCCAGATCGATGGTTCCAACGTTGCCCGAATAGCTAATGATCTCGTGATCGGTTCCACAAGAAACCACATTGATGCAATGATCAATATCATCGCCCTGACAGAGCGTAGCTACAAGATATATATTGGTGGGCAGACCAGTAATTGGATCCAAAAAGTCGAATGCATCGTCGAATCCCGACAGGAATCCGTAAGCACCAGTCGATCCGCTATTACCGGTAAGCCATCCAGCATGGAAAAATCCTTCACTCTGAATAACATTGTTGTTGGCCAATGAGTTGGTTGTCAAGGAGACACTTTTCCAACCAGGCAGCCCAGGTACGTTGTTATAAATCACTCCCGGTATATTTTGGTAGTATACCCCGTTCACTGTAAGGGTAGATTCCGACTCCGGCGTGGCCAACAACTGTAGTGTTTGCTGGGCAGTATTAACTGTGAATTTCGAAAACTCTATATATCGCGATCCTGTACAATCCAATTGTGGTATGGCGCTCATGTCCACTTCATCATCCTGACTAGTGCCACTGACGTGATAGACATAAGCTGTTTTATCCGTTGTAATAGTATGGGGAGTTCCGAGGGACCCAGTAAGCGTCCAATCGAAGTATTCACCTGCGTCAATATTTGCGGCGGCCACCCCAGAGCCATCCAAATAAATGTTGGTACTATTCTCTGTTCCCACAATAATTGCGTAATCAAACGAAGGATCATTATCGCCTGCTATTAGTGCAAATTGAGTTCCTGCCAGCTCTATTGGTACAAGCTGATCTGTGCCGCCATCGGCGGCATTCGCACCCGGACCACTGATACGCGTATGGGTACTTCCACTTATTACTACAATCTCTTTATTCGACTCGACATGAGCCCCAGCCACGTGTTGAATTGGATTGTTGCCCCGAATCAAATAACATTGGTTCTGATTGAGATTAATTGTAAAATTCGTTGGCAAATCTCCAGGTGCTGCAGTATACATACCAAAGGGAGTAGTGAACTCAATGGTTGTGTTATTCTCCATTGCCATTACCGAAATGAAGTGATATTCGTTTGGGGAGTAATTGGCATTCAAATTTCGAACCTGCGAACCGCACCAAAAATCAGTGCCTCTGCCATTTCGCCCTTTAAGCGTGGCAAGGGTTTGGTTGAATTGGGCAGAAACTTTGTGGACACATTGAATAGGTGATGTGGAGGTAACGATAAAACCATTGTTTGTGATCGCAGTGTTCGCCACATTCGTTTGTCCCAAAGTCGGCGTAAGCGCAATGCTCAGAGGGTTTCCAGAGGACACAGTACCGTCAAAAACAAACGTGACTCCGTCGGGAGTTTCAATATGAACATCTACGCTGAATGGATAGGGCGTTGTGATAAACAACTCCGAAGGTTGATTGTGTCCGGTTTGACCAGTATTCCAAACTGGAGGCATCCAAAATCTATAGTCAAATTGAGCCGAAGCCGATTTGGTGCAGGTAGCAATTGTAAACGCCAAAATAGCCAACCTCACTATGGAGGTCAGTGAATTGGAGCGAAGTCCAAATGAACTGCAAAGAGCAAAAATGCTGTGCATGCACAAAAAATTTACCCTGCACTTACATCTCGTTTGATGCATTTACAGGAGGGTGGTTAAGTATGTCGGTAGCTTATGTATAGGTCTAGCGCCTCAAATCGAGTTTCAGCTATTTGAGCACAAGATTTCAACACATAACGTGTGGTTATACGCAGACAATGAGCAAAAGTTCGATCTCTCGAAATTCAGACAAATAATACCATTTCATCTTATAAAATAATCCAAACCATTTCATAAGCAGAATTGGTATCATTTGGATTGAAGGCCATTTAGGTTTGGGCTAAAGCCCGAGATCTATCTATTTTCATAAAACCCATGGCTGAAGCCATTGGCAATGGAGTTGCTATCTTTAGGGTTTGGCAATCCATAGCGAATCCCAATGCGGATTCTAGGTTCAAAATTCACTTCCCTAAGTCTTCAAAGGTGATATTCAAACTACTTCTCTGAACCAGTTGGATGGGAACTCTATAAACAACGAATGTCCTTTTAGAGAAAAGAGAAAGCTTACTCTTCAAGTAATTGCTTGATAAACATCTCCAACTTTTCGGTATGATGGGTATAGAATTTACCCGTTCCTGGGCCATAAAAACCGGTGTGAATCTTTCGGACATTACCGGATCGATCTATTATGATGGCCGTTGGATAAGACATCACTTTTGACAACATTGAAAAAACTTTTCCCGCTTCCCCTTTATGCGACTTGCCTCCGATAAATGGTGGATAAGGCATTTCTAGTTCTCTCCATTGCTTTTGTACTCCGGCCCGCATTTCCTGCATATCAGTTCCTCTTTCGAAAGCCACCGGAACTACTTGAAAACCAGCGCCGTTGTAGCGCTCGTATACCTGTTTAAGCCAACGACTTTCATCGGTACAATTGGGACACCATGAACCGAATATTTGAACCAAGGTGACTTTGTCCTTAAAAAATCCATTTTCAAATGTCACTTGATCGCCTTGAATATTTTTGGCTCTAAACGAAAAGGGCTGATCAGGATTAACTAAGAAAGTTAATGAGTCGGGATCATGCAGTCCTGCATTTTCATCCCTTCTCGCTTCCCATGGCTCATTCCAGTGTTTTCCGCTTGCAAAATATCCACCTAGGACGCTATCGCCTTTCATCTCTCCATCAAAATAAAAAAGGTGAGATCCATCAAAACAAGATAGATAAAATTCGTCACCATGGCGTTCGCCGCTTAGATAACGATAATCTCCCGTTTCGGTAAGAAAGGTACCCCTAACGTTCTTCCTGTTATCAGACGTAGCTAGTTTCAGAACCGCTTTGTACACATTCTCGGCACTATCTGGCGAAAAAGTCACATCATAGGTTTCCCAAACAGGTTCTGAGTTCGAAATATATTTAATATTTCCAGGTACGGCGGTAAAAGCGACAGAGTAATCCCCGTCTCTCGAGCGATCTTTCCACTCCCCAGAAATGCTATCTGTGCTCCAGACTTTACCCGTAAGATGCGATTGAAAAAGAGGCATCTCCAGTCGAAACGAATCTTTGAAATACACCACCGAATCGAGTTTTATTACTTCACCTGCATTGTAAATGGCGAACTTGCCAAGGCTGTCTATCTCAAGCCTAATGGGAATTTTCAGTTCATCGACCCAAAAAAGTAGGGTCCAATCACCTGCTTTGGGTTTAATATTCTCTTGCTCACAGGCAGTAAAAAAAACCAGCAATATAGAGAGAAGAGCGAAAAAGAGCGTCTTAGTTGTCAAGGTGTTCGAGATAAGGTTCGCAAACATAAGTAATTGCACATCTTCACGATACCGTCAAATTTCGTCGGAGTTTGGAAGCACAAACCTCTTGGCCAAAACCTTGATCAATCGAAGAGCCGCAAAATCCAATGTTTATGATTCCAAAAGAGACGAGTGAATCTCTAATCCAAATCAAACTTAATCCCTTGTGCCAATGGCAATGAAGCTCCAAAGTTAATTGTATTAGTTTGCCGACGCATGTATATTTTCCATGCATCTGAACCCGACTCTCTTCCGCCGCCAGTTTCCTTTTCGCCTCCAAATGCTCCACCGATTTCCGCGCCACTGGTGCCAATATTTACGTTGGCAATACCGCAGTCGCTTCCTTCTGCTGACAGAAATTTCTCTGCCTCTCTGAGATGGGTAGTCATAATAGCGCTGCTCAACCCCTGATTCACACCGTTTTGCATTGCTATAGCTTCATCCAGGGTTTTGTATTTCATCACATACAAGATGGGTGCGAATGTCTCGTGTTGAACGATCGGCAGCGACGAATCCTTTACTTCAATAATACAAGGTTTCACATAACAACCACTTTCATATCCTTCGCCCGCTAAGACACCTCCTTCAACTAGAATTTTGCCGCCTTGGTTTTTTGCATCTTCAATAGATTTCAAATAAAGATCAACTGCAGTTTTGTCGATAAGTGGTCCCACGTGATTTTTCTGATCAAGTGGATTTCCGATTTTCAACTGCCCGTATGCTGATGCCAACTTCTCGGTTATCTGAGCGTAAATATTTTCATGAATAATTAACCTTCTAGTAGTGGTGCATCTCTGTCCTGCTGTACCGCAAGCACCGAAAACGGCACCAATGATTGTCATTTTAAGATCTGCATTTTCTGTCACAATGATCGCATTGTTGCCACCCAACTCGAGAAGCGATTTCCCAAAACGTTCGGCCACAGTAGACCCAACGATGCGGCCCATGCGCGTGCTACCCGTTGCGCTAATGAGCGGAACGCGTTGATCTTTTGTCATCCACTCGCCTACCATATAGTTGCCGGTAATGATGCTCGAAATTCCTTCAGGCAATGCATTGTTGGCGGCCACTTCATTCCAAATATGCTGACAAGCTACAGCGCAGAGCGGCGTTTTTTCTGATGCTTTCCAGATAGACACATCTCCGCATATCCATGCCAATGCGCTATTCCACGACCACACAGCCACCGGAAAATTGAATGCCGAAATGATTCCCACAATACCCAGGGGATGCCATTGCTCGTACATGCGGTGACTAGGTCTTTCGCTGTGCATTGCCAGCCCGTAGAGTTGACGTGAGAGTCCAACAGCAAAGTCGCAGATATCGATCATTTCTTGCACTTCGCCCAAACCTTCTTGGAGGCTTTTGCCCATTTCGTAGCTCACGAGCATGCCCAGCTCCTGTTTGTATAGGCGCAAGCGATCGCCATATTGACGAACGATTTCACCGCGTTTCGGTGCCGGCATAGAGCGCCATGATTTGAATGCTTCTTGCGCAGTTTTCACAACAAGCTCATAGTCCTCTTTGGTAGTTGTGCTAACCGATCCAATGATCTGCCCATCTACTGGAGAATATGAGTCGATAACAGGACCATTGCCGAAAAAATGTTTCCCGGTAGAAGTCCCTTCGTTATTTGCTTTGATCCCTAGTTTCTCTAGAACTAGATCGATGGGAGTAGTTGCGATGTCTGTATTAGTATTCACTTCAAGAATTTTTTAGGATGCAAAGGTAGTAAGTGGTGAGGAGTTTGGTTTCAGTTTAGAGGAAAGGAATCAGAGGGGTTCGGGGTTTCGGGTGCAGCTCCAGAAGAACGGCATCTTCATAGGTCTGTGGTTCACGGTTCGGCAACAATTGCAGAGGATCTGAATCATACCATTTCCGTGGCTATTAGTTCATCCCCGTTCCAGAGGAACGGCATCTTACTTTTTTACCCATATTTGTACATCAAAAAAACCCATTCGTCGATCTACCCATGAAATTAATCTTACCCTTCTTACTTTTCTCGCTACAGTCCTTCGCACAACTAACCATCATAGAAGACATGATAGAAGGTCGCAATGCCCACACAGCTTCTACAGTGATGATGAATGGCAATACTCCCGGTGCTCTCATCTGCGGGGGTTATGATGGTTCGCAGGCACTTCAAAGTGCTGAGTGGTATAATGCTGCTACTGATAATTGGAATAGTTTGGGCGACATGGAATCCACGCGCATGGATCACGCTGCCACTGCATACAACGATGGAGATTATGTGCTTATTACTGGAGGCTTCAACGGGTTTTCGGAAAACCTCAACAGCACTGAAATATTTAACGCCACTGATGGAACATTCGAGATGGGGCCGGCCATGTCATACGGACGCAGTTTTCACAGCAGCACATTGCTCGAAGATGTGAATGGCACTGATTATATATTGGTATGTGGTGGATTCGACGGTTTTGAGGAATTGGCCGCATGCGAGCGACTTAACCTAAGTACTATGCAATGGGAGAGCGCAGGAACCATGAACCTTGGCAGAAGTTCGTTTAGCATTGCCCGTCTTGACGATGGAAAATATTTGTTGGCCGGAGGGTTTAATGCCAATGCCGGATTTCAGCTCAGTGCTTGTGAGATTTACGATCCCATAGCTAATAGCTGGACATTAGCAGCTTTTATGGAACACTCTCGCGACAATCACGCGTCGGTAGAATTATACGATGGCAAAATATTGGTGGCTGGGGGTAGAAGATACAATGGCGATTTGAACCTTTTTGAAGGAATGATAGAATGTGAGTACTATGATGCCATTGCCGACGAGTGGACAGAAGCCCCTGATTTGCTCGCTCCACAGAGTTATTGCCAGATGCTATACAGCCTCGATAGTTATTATTTATTAGCTGGAGGAGTAGATCACACCGGTCAAGACGTAGAGACAACTACCACTCCTAGCATCGAGTACTTTCATCCATTCACTTTTTGGTTCACGGTAGAATTATTATATCCAGAGGGTCGATATAAATACGCCATGACCCGTTTGCCGGATGGTATATTGGTTTGTGGAGGCGAGGACGGCGATCCATCAGGCGAGTTATATACAGGATACCTCGATCAGGAGGAGAAAGAAGTGGAATTACCTCTGATATTCCCTAATCCCTGCAAAGACATACTTCGATTTGCCACAGATCAACCTATGTCATGCACCCTACAAGAGATGGGAGGAAAAACAGTTTTCTCCGGACGAGTGGGCATTTCCGGAAGTCTAGACCTATCCCAATTAGCCGAGGGAGTTTACACCGTGCAAACAACCGATTTTCAAGGCAAGCAAAGCCTTCAGAAGTTGGTACTTAGTAGGTAGATATTGGCATAATTGGAGGGTCGAGGTAAATGTTTAACTTGCCCACAATTAAATGGCACCAAAACACATACCCACATTGCCCCGCTACCGTCCTGCCTTTGGTATGTACTTAGGTGTGTTGGTATGTCTTGCCTCCTTCCTGCTCATTAACTGTTCCAAGCATTCAGATGAAGCCGCTGTGTACAACGACAGCATTGTAGAACACCAGGAGAAAATAGTTGTAGCTTTCGATGCACTAGACAGCACCCTATCCGATTCTTCATCCGTACCTACATCGATTGTTGATGCTCACGCGGCGCTTACTCATCAGATACAAAACAGTGTGCTGGCTTTGGATAGCATTGGGCCATTCCGAAAAGATCCCAGTTTACAAAAGGCCGCGCGTAGTCTCTTCACTGCCTACGGTCGCATGGCTGAGGACCCCTATGCCCGGCTGATCCACATCCGTTTGCTGGCCCCGTCGTCTATCACACAATCCACTATTGACACCAGTTTATCTCTACACCACCAGATTAAATGGCTCAGCGAAGAATCTCAGCTCAGCTTTCTGCAAGAGCAAACCGCTTTTGGGAAGAAGTATCATTTGGAATTTGAGTGAATACAAGTGATGGCTAACGGGTGACTCGAGTAGAAAAATAAAAGAGATGTACACTTTTGTTCGGACTAAGAGGATTTCCAAAATAACAAGAGATAAAGATGATTTATAAATTTAATGAGATGGTTTAATAAAGTTTATCTATCTCTATTAGTCCAATATCGTCAGGTTGTGAAAAATATCCTTCACCGGAATAAATGATGCGTATACCTATCTCTAGAATTTTCATACATTCGATTCTCAAGGCTTTGATTTGGGGACATTTACGGCGAAGACAAGTCAAATTGAAGGGGTATAGCTGGACGCTCTGTAACTGAGATTTGGTAAAGTCTTCGGGGTAAATGACATCAAATTATACAAATTCGGCCTATTAAATAGTCCAAACTATTCTATAAGCGTGAAGTAGTAAATGCCGTCAAAGTAGCTGCTATAGGGCCAACGGAGTGAAACGGAATTGGACTCTTACAGATACATAAACGGTATCAAGTGGTAGCAATCATTACAAACTTGTCGATTTACCAAGTGTTTTCTACCACTTAGATTTGAGCATCCCGTGATCTGCTTCCTTTGTATTTCTTAAGGTTGTTTCGCGGGGTTATGCCCGAAAGAATTTTTCCCAGAATCCGTATCGGAAATCTATTGCAGCGCTAAGCCCCTGTGATATCAGGCACTTCCAGGGTTTTTATTCTTGATGTATGAATATACACCATCAAATAATCCCGCATTGCGAATTGGAAGCATCTTGAGGATAATGCGCTGTGGGATCCTCAAACCTACACGCTGGAGCAAAGTAATAGTTCGAACTCTGAATTCCGATATCTCCATGGCGTGATTCGGGATAATACCAATTCTGCACAATAAATAGTCCCTGCTGCATTGCGCATAGGAAGTTTTTTTTGGCAATGCCCTGCAGCATCTTTCATTCACGAAATAGTAAATGCCGTCAAAGTAGCTGCTATAGGGCCAACGGAGTGAAACGGAATTGGACTCTTACAGATACATAAACCCAAATCAAGCGATAGAAAAATTGCACCCTCATTTTGCCGATGAATGCAGTATTCTATCGCTTAGATTTGAGAATCCCGCACGCATTCTACAAAAATTGCCCTAATGCGTAATGCGGGATAAAAGGCATAAAAATGTGGTGAGAACTCATGCTATCATTGGGGTTAGCACTTCATAGCGAATCCCAATGCGGATTCTGGGTCTATCCTAATTTGCTACAATTTGGAGTTTGGCCGAAACGTGAAAGAGGTTTTTAGAGGCCCCCTTTAGGAAATGTCGTGAAACTAATTTGGCCCATTACATAAATCCAAGCGGCATTATAAGCAGAATTGCTAGATGGCGCTAAGTGCAATATCGACCGGCAAAATCGAATGACCGACCTTAGCCTAATGAAAAAGAAAAGCTATTCCAAAATTCTCGTCGGGATATTATCCGTTTCAATATTGCTTTTGGTTCTTGTTTCCATTTTTATTGAGCCCTGGGTCAAGAAAAAAATAGAATCAGTGCTAAGCGAATTGAACATCGGATATATTGTGACAATTGAAGAGGTGAATGTTTCGATACTTAAATCAAGAGTCGAGATAAAATCCATTGACATCATCTCGAATCAAAAAGTTGGAAATAGCTCCGATATAAATGCACACATTAGCACAATAAGTTTTGAAGGCATCAGCCTGAGAAAGCTGATATTCAATGAAGAGCTTGATGTCGATGAGCTCGACGTATCTGAGAGCAAGATTCAAGGTAAAATCCTCCTTTCTTCTGGAAAAAAGATAGCAGTTATATCACCTGCAAATATTCGCATCGATCTCATTCGTCTCAATAAAATTGACCTAGCCATAGAACACATTTCTACAGCACAAAACTATGCAGTGAACGAAGGTTCAGTTCAGATTTATGCCCTGCAATTATATGAAAATGATACCCTATCGTTTAAAGCAATCGAAAAATCAGATTTCAAAGCAAGAGAAATCCAAAGTACTTCTGCGGATAGCTTATACACCTTTAAAATCAGTACTATCTCATTTCTAGACTCTTCCAATACCCTGGCAATCGACTCTTTGTTCATTCTGCCTAACTATGACGATTATGATTTCACCTCACGCCATGCATTTGAAACCGATCGAATTCAAATTTCCTTTGGCAACATCAAATTCCATGATGCTGATATTGCAGCCTATCTAAGATCAAACGCTTTGCTCTCCTCCTATGTGGAAATCGGAAAAATGGATATGAACATTTTCCGCGACAAGAGAAAAACTTTAGAGCATAAGAAAAAAATCGAATTTCAAGAAGTGTTATATCATTTTCCCGGTATGATCCACATTGATTCTGTCGGAATAACCACAGGCAATATCGTTTATAGGGAACATGCAGAAAAAGCCAATGAGCCAGGAAAAATTAGTTTCAATAAAGTCACTGCCCAGCTTTACAACATTTCCAACGAACAGATCTATGAAACAAAAACTGAATTCATGACCTTAAAGAGTCAAGCTCTATTAATGGGAAAAGGCAAAATCGCTGTTCATATATCTGCCAAAATCTTTGACCCCCTCAATACCTTTTCAGTGCAAGGTACACTCTCGGCTATGGAAGGAAAAGAGTTAAACCCTCTCCTTGAAAAAAACGCATTTTTACATGTTACCTCCGGAAAAATTGAGCACATGGTTTTCAATTTTACGGCCACTAGTAAAGAATCGAAGGGTGACTTAGTTATTCTTTATCATGGATTGGATATATCCGTTAAAAATAAGCGTGTCGATCAAAAAAGTAGCCTTGTCGAGAAGGTTATTTCATTGTTTGCGAACAGAAAAATACTGGACTCCAACCCACTTCCACGAAAGGAGGTAAGGACAGGAGAGATATATTTCAAAAGAGACCCCGAAAGATTCTTCTTTAGTTACTGTTCGAAATCGATTCTATCTGGACTAAAGACCAGCATTGTTAAAAGTAGCGCGAAAAATAAATAGAGATTAACGGGACTAGCTTTCGGAAAATAGTGGGTGTCAGGAGGGGGAGTTGTACCGTTTGGATTTATGTAAAAACCAATTTCGCGTCACCACATTGAACTATTACCTAAATAACAAAGTCATTTACCACTTCATTCATGCAAGCTCCTGCAGCGCATTACCCAAAACAGACTTCCAAGGCGCAATGCAGGAATAAGTAACATTGGTTTACCTACCTGACATGCGCCTTGTGCAAGCAAAACTTGGACCTCGGGCCTTTATCGAATTTCATAGATCAAATTCTCCACCCACCGGCCAGTATCTCTCTTACTACGAAAGTGGCCGTACCCAACACCATTTCAAAAACGACCTACTCGATGCTATAGAGCTCATACTTATGTACATTCGAGTAATGAAAAAAAGAATAAAATAGATTTCAATTTCGAGTTTGAAACCCTCACAAATTCCATTAAAATTGTAAATTAAGCCAGGCATCAATGAGACACAACCTATCCTGCCTCAATCGGTCGTCTGTCGTGATATGCCATTACACAAAAGATCATTCACAATGAGAAAAACAGCAATAGTCATATCATTCTTAAGTTTCTGTTCTATCTCATTCGGGCAATTTCCCGGCTCTGTGGACAGCTTATATACCTTTATTAAATTCAATTCAGTGCTACGTACAAAAGTGAACTGGGAAAACATTGACAACGATTTCAATGAGCAAATAAAAAACGCTCAATCACTTACAGATACAATGAATTGCTTTTCAACTGTATTAAAAAGTTTAAATGATGTCCATTCCCAAATTTATCTTAACAATCAATGTTACGGACACTACCCACATTTTGATGACGCAACATTAGCACGACTCAAACCATTAAACGACAAAGCCATTTCGCTCACCAATCAAATTGATGTAAAACACTTAACACATGGTATAGGGTATATTCGCGTTCCTTCATTTCAAGTTTTTGACCCCGTGCAAATAAACAATTTTGCACAATCACTATCTGACAGTATCAATCAACTATCAAGGAAAAGTGCCAAAGGATTTATCATTGATTTACGTCTAAATGGCGGTGGAAATATTTATCCCATGCTTCCTGGACTTAGTTTATTCTTATGAAACAAGACTATCGGGTATGAGACTGATGCACATGATAACATTGTCAGAACTTGGGAAATAAAAAACGGAAATTTTGTAATAGAAGGATTCCAGACTACGGATATATCAGTAATACAGAAAGAAAAATACCTTTCTATACCCATAGTTGTTTTAATTGGACCCGTTACAAAAAGCGCTGGAAGCATGACAGCAATAGCTTTTAAAGGGAGGTCGAATACAATTTTCATTGGAGAACCAACTGCTGACGGGTATACAACATCTACTGTCTACTTCCAATTTTCACCCAATCTCACTATGAATTTTGCAACCAATTATGTGGCGGACCGAAACATGACCATTTACAAATCTTCCGTAAATCCCGACATACTGTATATGACGGTGATAACTTTGACGACTTGAAGAAAGACGATAAACTAAAAGCGGCGATAGTCTGGCTTACACAGAAATAAAAACTTTTATCGAGTAGCCCCACCTGCCAGCTATTACGGTCAGAGAGAGGCTGTCAACACACGTTGCGGAAGCGAGCTACAGTCCCGTCTTTCGAAAAACATCAATGTTCACTTTTCTTGCAACAAGAATCCTTTCTTCCTCAATGAAGAAACGATTTTGTAAATGATGTAATTACTACTCTTTATTGTGTAACGCTTTCCTCTGCTAATGCGCAGAACATTGTAGCGAAGTATTTTATCTAAAAAAGCAAAATGAAAGAAGAAATAAATCAAAATGTCGGCAAACTCATTGAAATGGTCAAAGGTGTGCACGTTTGCATGTTCATTACCCACGATAAAAATGTCGAAAACTTATCCGGTAGACCCATGGGCATGAATAAAATTGATGACGATGGAACTATGTGGTTCTTTACAAAAGCGTCATCAGAGAAAGTTGACGAAATAGAAGAAAGTAAAAAAGTTTCTATTGCTATAACCAACGAAAGCAGCAATAATCACTTGATGATTCACGGCATAGCCAAGCTTGTTAACGACAAAATGAAAATGAAAGAGTTGTGGAGTTCTATCATGAAAGCCTGGTTTCCACTTGGCCTGGATGACCCTGATATGACGCTCATAAAAGTAACTCCAAGCGACGTCGACTATTGGGACAGTAGTTCAAGCAAAATGGTTGTTCTATTCCACATGCTCAAAGCAATTGTCACTGGAAAGGAATATGAAGAAGGCGAACACGGAAAAATTCGGGTGTAAAAAACAGTTAATTACAAAAAAATAAATTATGAATATATTAATGGTCCTCACATCGCACAGCGAACTCGGAAATACAGGAAAGAAAACTGGTTTTTGGGTAGAGGAATTCGCATCACCTTACTACACAATGAAAGATGCGGGAGCCTCTATCACCATTGCTTCACCTAAAGGCGGCCAACCTCCCATTGACCCCACAAGCACCGAAACAGCCAATCAAACCGAAGCTACACATCGCTTTGATAAGGATGATGTTTTGCAGGATTTACTCGCCCACACAAAAAAACTATCGGAAATATCAGTCGATGATTATGATGCCGTGTTCTATCCCGGAGGCCATGGTCCATTATGGGATCTAAGCAACGATAGAGATTCCATTGAAATAATTGAAACCTTCTGGGATGACAAAAAACCCGTAGCGGCTGTATGCCATGCTCCTTCAGTGTTGTTGCATGTAAAGGATGAAACAGGTCAACCCTTGTTGAAAGGTAAAAAAGTAACGGGTTTCACCAACACCGAAGAAGAAGCTGTTGGGCTCACAGAAGTAGTGCCCTTTTTATTGGAAGATGAACTGAAAAAACAAGGCGGTATCTATTCCAAAAAAGAAGATTGGGCTTCTTATGTGATTACAGATGGTCTCCTAATAACAGGACAAAATCCAGCTTCATCAAAATCCGCGGCATTGCAATTATTGGAGCTATTAAAACCAGGAAAATATGACTACTCAACAAATAGTGTTAGCGTCGAGGCCTAAGGGAATACCTACACTTGATAATTTTCGATTCGAAAATGTGGAGATGGATGCTATGCAAGACGATGAAATAGCGGTGGAAGCTCTATTCTACTCGGTTGATCCATACATGCGCGGTAGAATGAACGATGCAAAATCCTATGTAGCTCCCTTTCAAATTGATCAGCCCATAGAAGGAGGAGTTGTTGCCAAAGTGACAGCCACTAAATCGGTGAACTTCAAAACAGGGGACATCGTAATGGGACGGCTTCAATGGCGGCACAACACAATAAGCAATGGCGAAGGATTGCATAAAGTTGATACCAACCTTGCTCCAGCAAGTTACTACCTAGGCATTTTGGGTATGACTGGCTTGACGGCTTACTTCGGCTTTACAGACATTGGAAAACCCAAAACAGGTGAAACAGTAGTGGTTTCTGGAGCTGCTGGTGCTGTGGGCACTGTTGTAGGTCAGATTGCTAAAATATACGGATGCCGCGTAATCGGTATCGCGGGCAGCGAAGAAAAAATAAAAACACTCAAAGAAGATTTTGGATATGATGAAGTCGTCAATTATAAAACTACAGACAACATCAAAGAAACCATTGCCCAATATTGCCCAAAAGGAGTGGATATATACTTTGATAATGTGGGCGGAGAAATTTCAGATTCGGTAATTGCCAACGTAAATTTTAAAGCAAGAATTGTATTGTGTGGGCAGATCTCATTATATAACAGCACTGAAGTGCCTGTTGGGCCCCGCTTACAACCCATGTTACTTACCAAAAGCGCTTTGATGCAGGGCTTCATTGTGAACAACTATGAAAGTCATTTCGCCGAAGGAATGGCACAGTTAGGGCAATGGGTAAAAGAGGGCAAATTAAAATCCACTGAAACCATTGTACACGGCTTTCATCAATTGCCCAACGCCTTGCTCGGGTTGTTCAAAGGAGAGAACACAGGGAAGATGATTGTAGAGGCATAACTGAACTATTTACTCAAGGCAAAAAAAAGAAAACATGAAAGACAAGTATCACTTTGTAGCCATCTCGGGAAGTCTCAGAAAAGAATCCTATAACACTATGGTGTTAAAGGTGGCACAAAAATTTGCCCCCGAAAATATTTCGATTGAACACCTATCCATTGCCGATGTACCGATGTACAACTTTGATTTACACGAAAAAGTTTTTCCTGAATCCATTGAACAATTATGCACTTCCATCAAAGCGTCGGACGGAGTAATTATCGTTACACCTGAATACAACTATTCTATTCCGGGAGCCCTTAAAAACGTAATTGATTTTCTTTCCAAACATCCATTAAAACCATTTGATAAAAAAGCGGTGGGCCTTATAAGTGCCAGCCCTAGTTTACTTGGAGGTGTGCGGGCACAATATCACTTAAGACAAATATTGGTAGCGGTAAACGCCATGACCATGAACATACCCGAGGTAGTGATAACACAGGTTAATACAAAATTTAATTCCGATGGAAATTTGACCGATGAAAAAACAACGGCATTCTTAAAAAAGTTCATTGATGCATTGGCTGAATTTAGCAACAGCCCGAAGCATGAAGTGCCCATCTAAATGTATGGAAAATAAAATTAGACATACAACAATAGCGGAAACCATAACAAGAATCTTCCTTGGAGTCTTCTTGCTTTTTGCAGGTATAGGACATCTAACTTTTATGCGTACGGCCTTTTTAGCGCAAGTGCCCAATTGGGTACCCATGAAGCCTGATTTAGTTGTGCTTATATCCGGAGCGGTAGAAATACTCTTAGGTGCTTCATTGCTCCTCTTATCAAAACAAAGAACTACTGTAGGCTGGATGGTTGCAATCTTTTTGGTTGCCGTTTTTCCGGGCAATATTGCTCAATTGGTAAATCACAATTACGCATTTGGCTTAAACTCCGATTTACTACTATGGCTTCGCTTACCATTCCAACCGTTTCTTATTGCGCTGGTATTGTGGAGTACGGGAGCATGGGCCGAATGGAGAAATAAAACACATTTCAATCAACAAGTCCATCCAACACTTCAATAACAACATTTCTATAATTAATCATTTCAAAATATAAAAAAAATGGAAAATTCAACAACCAATGAAGACATGCTCACCAAGGCGATTGAAAAACAAACAGTAAAAATGCCATCAGATCTTTTCCTATTCACAGCCATGGGTGCAGCAGCACTTTCGTTGGCGCTAAAATGCATGGGCAACGATAAAAACGCAACGTTTGTAGGTCAATGGGTAGCCCCAATTTTAATCATGGGTGTTTACAATAAATTGATAAAACAAGAGGAAGCAGCTAAGTAAGTAAACAACTCATACAGCCGTCAGCTATAACCGATAAGAGACCGTTCGTTCCTTCATATAGGAGGATTGCGGGAAGGAGATTGAAACCTCAATCTCCTTTTATCGGTTATCCACGATCTCACTACACTAAATTTTTTAGATCACTGACATGTGATAATACAACCCAACTAATAGGTGACTAATGAAAACCTATTATACGCTCCACGGTTGTACATGACAAGATTCCTGATCTTGACAATACCGAACTCTCTGTGCCCTCGAATCACTCCATTGAAAAATGTAAGAAAGAACATTTCCACCTACTTTTTTCTATCAATTAGATCTTAGGGAACCTCTAAAAACCACTTTCATAATCTTAAACATAAATAAAATATAGAATAAACTGATATTTAGTGATGATCTCTGAAACTTTAGCCCGAACGATAATTCAACCCAGATTTTCGTCGAAACGCGAAAGAAGCATTATTTGAGTGATGTTCCATTGATTAAACAATTCCATTTCTCAAAATAAATTTCAATTCCATTTCCTTCAAAAAACAACAAAAATGTCCATCCAAACTGTTAATCCGACCACAAATAAAGTCATTGAATCTTTTACCGAAATGACAGATGAGCATGTCAATGAAGCAGTAAAACAAGCATCAAGCGCTTATGAAATCTGGAAACAGACCGACTACCGATTGAGAGCGGATGTGCTGCACAAGGTTGCTGGTTTGCTTAGAGAAAAGAAAAGCACTTTAGCTAAAATGATTACATTAGAAATGGGAAAACTATTGGCACACGCAGAAGGCGAAATAAAATTGAGCGCAGAAATATTTGATTACTACGCGAGCAATGCCGAACGTTTTCTAGCTGATAAAATACTGCATCCAACGCATGGTCAAGCGCTAATTAGACATGCCCCAATTGGCGTTTTGCTTGGCGTAGAACCCTGGAACTTTCCTTTTTATCAGGTAGCCCGTTTTGCCGCACCCAATATTATGATAGGCAATACTATTTTGGTAAAACACGCTTCCATCGTTCCACAATGTGGAGTTGCAATTGAGGAAATATTCAAAGAAGCAGGAGCACCTATTGGCTTATACACAAACCTGCTAATATCTGGCACTCGTGCATCTGCACTTGTGGCTGATAAAAGAATAAAAGGCGTTTCGCTCACCGGTAGCGAAGCCGCAGGAGCCAGCATAGCTTCGGAAGCGGGAAAGTATTTAAAAAAATCGGTATTGGAACTAGGAGGGAGTGATGCCTTTATAGTATTGGAAGATGCCGACATGGATAAAACAGTAGAATGGGCTGTGACAGGCAGGATCAACAATAACGGACAATGTTGTGTTGCCTCGAAAAGGTTTATTGTGGTTGAAAGTGTTGCTGATATTTTCCTGGAAAAATTCAAAACCAAACTATCTCAATTAGTAGTAGGCGACCCTATGGATGCCGCTACTCAATTAGGTCCAATGAGCAGTGAAGCCGCAGCAGAGCAAATAGCAACACAGGTGCAAAAAGCTGTTGATGGCGGTGCGTCGATCTTATTAGGAGGTAAACGCATGCAGAGAGAAGGAGCTTTCATGGAGCCCACTATCATTGCCAATATGCAACGAGATAATCCAGTTTACTATGAAGAGTTATTTGGACCGGTGGCTACATTTTTCAGGGTGAAAGATGAACAAGGTGCAATTGATTTAGCCAATGATTCACCTTATGGTCTGGGTGGTTCCATATTCACGCAGGACATTGAAAGGGGAAAACGCGTTGCAGACCAGATTGATACTGGCATGGTTTTCATTAATCACCCAACATGGACACAGGCTGATTTGCCCTTTGGTGGCACAAAACGTTCGGGTTATGGCAGAGAACTTTCCGAACTCGGAATTGATGAATTCGTAAATAAAAAACTAATCCGAATCAGCGAATTATCAGACCCATTTTAAACAAAACCGCTAGCTCTATTTCTAATACAAAACATGGCTTTTTTTGCCTTCGATAACAGAGTCCAGAAATTGCCCTGCATTGCAACTAGGTAAATGCACATTCGGAACAAATAAGCATTGACTGTACAATGATTCTATACCGTTGAATTATCTGCACTGGTTTAATACGTTTTTCTCCATGAGCCTATAACAAATACACTAGCGGCACTTACCACTCAATGCTTCAAGAATGGTTTGGACTATTTCACAGGCAGAATTGGTATTATTTGAATATCCTGCGATAAAACAGCGCCGGTCCTGATCAAATCCTTCACACGCGATTTATTTCAGCGAAAAACTAAATAGGGTTTCATTGGCTCCTTTCTTTTTTGCAAACATTATCTCTTTCCCAATTTTTAATATTGGATTCGATATAGTTAAATATTCGATTGTAATCAGACTCGTTACGGATGATATGATCGTGAAAACGAGTTTGCCACACCGGAACTTTCGGTGTCTTGCGAAATTCGTCAATCCTTTTTGTAGCCGCCGATTTGAAACCTGCCATAAAGGATGAAATTGATTTTGGCGGTCGATAAGCAATCCCGGCATTCATCGGCGGTGGAGGCTTTTTTTGAGGTTGTCGGTTTGTTTGTGGTTGTTGGGATTCATCGGCCTGCGGGGTTTCACCGGCCTGTGGGGTTTCACCAACATGTGGGGGTTCACCGGCCTGTGGGGACGCACGGGCAGTGCGTCCTTACACAATATCCTGTCCGATCGGCTGACCCTTTGGGGTTATACCACACTGTAGGGTTTTACCGGCCAAAGGGGTTACAATGGGCTGTGGGTTTACAATGGGCT
>Ga0209591_10000829_pt1 | contig 39671 bp, 45 predicted proteins | sample MAT01_FD_187207 | JGI IMG/M metagenome (GOLD analysis project Ga0209591, IMG submission 187207) | Freshwater microbial communities from Lake Fryxell liftoff mats and glacier meltwater in Antarctica - MAT-01 (SPAdes) (version 2) | ecosystem: Environmental > Aquatic > Freshwater > Ice > Liftoff... | reverse complement strand
TGAATAATGAATTAGCATTTGTTATAAAGGATAAATTCCCGCAAAGCAAAGGTCATGTTCTGATTATTCCTTACAGACATTTTGAAAACTATTTTGATTCAACTAAAGAAGAGCTTGAAGCTATATCCGAACTTTTGTATAAAATGAAAGAATTTTCAGACAAAGAGTTTAATCCGAAAGCTTATAATGTCATTGTTAATGCAGGAAAAGAAGCCGGTCAGATTGTTATGCATTCACATATACACTTAATTCCGCGCTATTAAAAATTTAATTTAAAATACTAAATTATGGAAAAACAATTTAATGATACACCTACGGAAGTCGCAAGTGATGAAAAACTTTTAGCAATGTTATCTCATTTATCTGTATTACTTGGCGGCATACTTTTACCTTTTATAATCTGGATAACTCAAAAAGGCAAATCGAAGTTTGTAAGGTTTCATTCCTTGCAGGCAATATTTTTCCAACTTTCATTGGCTGCAATAATTATAATTTTTGTTATAGTAATCGGAATTGTATTACTAATTTCAGGAATAGGAATAAATTCATTTTCAGAATCACAAATATCAGGAGGAAAAGAAATGCCTGTGTTTTTTATAATAATGCTGGTAATACTTTATGGAGGAATATTTATTTTAGCAATCGGAGGCGTTGCATATTCAATTTATCTTGCAATAAAATCCTACGAAGGTAAACTTATCAGAATACCTGTAATCGGAAATATTTTATTTAAAAAAGTTTATGAACGAATCTAAAATCACCGGTAGTGCTCCGGTATTGCTTGTTTCAGATGTTGTAAATTCTGCTAACTGGTATCGTGATAAACTTGGATTCAGCTATGAACAATTCTATGGTGATCCTCCGGGTTTTTGTATTTTGGAAAGAGATAATTTTCATTTGATGCTTTCACAGGTAAAAGATAAATCCGAAATTAAACCTCACTGGAAAATAGTTGAAAAAATGTGGAATGTTTATTTTTGGGTGAATGATGTCGAATCTATTTACAATGAATTTATTAAAAATGGTGCAACTATTGACTACACACTCTATCTTACATCTTATGGAGTAAAGGAATTCGGAATAAATGATCCGGACGGTTATGATATTGCTTTCGGGGAAATTGTCAAATAAATTATTTTTTATTTAAACGGAAGGAGCAGCTATACACACAAGCTGCTCCGACGTCAGAAGTATTCAGAAAGTTTTAGTTTTGATATTTATGGACGAACTCGGTAAGGAATTCCAAGATATGTTGATGAAAAAAGTGATAATGAATTATCATACAAAGAATTTCTTGTATTTGCGCTAATAAAAGAATTATGTATTCCCCTGTTATGCTGTGAATAAATTTCAAATGTCTTTTCATAAGTTCTGTCAAAGCCAGAGCCATTAGGTGTTTGTGATGTCATTGTAAAACTCTCTCTGTGAAATCCAAATGAATTTCTAGCCCAGTGAAATGCTACAATATCAGTATCGTTTTGATTACTTGTTACATAAACTTTTGTTCTGACCTCATCACCTCTGTTAACTTCAAACAATCCGTTTCCTCCGAAGAATCTTGAATTAAAAATGTTTGTTGTAAAGTCAGGACCATTCAGTGTAAGGAAAAGATTGTTGTTTTTATAAAACTCAACTTTGTTTATGATAATATTATCTTTTCCGACTTGAGGCATTTTTGTTTCACCGTCAATAGCTGAATACTGATAAACTCTCCAGTTAAATTTAGGATTGGATTTTCTCTGAATTCTTTTAAATGAAACAAGTCTTTTTTGTACCTGAGAATATGGCTTTGAAGTAGAATCTAAAACGCCGTTAATATAACCGACAATAATAAAATTTCCATTAATTGTTCTTGTAACAGTTACATTTTTAATTGTGTCACCTATAGTAGTAATATTTGTATTCACATTTGAATTGGTAATTCTTCTTCCCCATTTTAACAAAGAATCAACCGGAATATCAAAACCTGAGTCATCATCAGTAACGGCTCCTTCAGAATCAAAATCACTGATTTCATTTGAAAATAAATTATCATCATCATCAGCGTCATTGCTGAAAGCAGTATTTATTGCTGCTGAAGTTAAATATTCATCTTCTGTCAGGTTTGATGAAAGTCCATTGTTATTATCATTGTTGCAGCCGGACAAATAAACTGAAATTAGAATCAGACTTAAAACAATGGTAAAGCTGAAAATATTTTTTATTGATTTCATAAATGTTCCTTTCGTTTATAAATTAAGTGATTTTTAAAAATTCATGTTTTAGACAGAGTTGGGGTGTTTTGGTTTAATTAAAACAAAATTTAGTTGAAACTTTAAAATTTAATCTGACAATATTATTAATATAAAATACAGGTGTGCCACATTTTAAAATGTGGCACAAGTGATTTTGCTTTTTCCCTGAAGATTCAAAGCTCTTTTTTCAAAAAAACCGATCTTACTTTCGTCAAAGGCAAAAGTCCAGATACTAAAGAATAAGAATATTTTAGTCAAAACAAATTCAACTATCTTCATAAGTTTTTCAATTTTAGTTAACTAAATATAAAGCACGTTAATTTCCCTTAAAATGATATTTCCTGTCTGGGATGACAATTTGTTTTGCTTTTTGTAATTGAATTTATTTAATTTTAATTTATTTTTTTAATTTAATTGTGAACAAACTTGTTTAAATTTCCATAGGTTTTTGAAGAAGTAAATTAATTTTTCGCCTAATACAGGTTTGAATTACATTGCTAATCAAAGACATAATGAGTATTTTTACATAAAACAAATCCTTAATGGCTAAAGGTTTCAACGTTCTATTTGTAACAAGCGAAGTTTTTCCTTATTCAAAGACAGGTGGCTTGGCAGACGTATCAAACTCCCTTCCGCAATCATTAAATTCTTTAGGAAATGACGTGAGAATAATAAGTCCCAAGTACGGACAGCTTGATGAAAGACGTTTGCAGATTCATGAAATTAAACGTCTGAAAGAGTTAAAAATTAATGTAAACGGTAAAGATACGAAGTTTAGCATTAAATCTTCTTTTATACACGGAAAAAATACAAAAGCGCAGATGTATCTGATGGAAAGCAATGATTACTTTAAAAATAAAGGAATCTATCAAAATTCCAAAACGAAGAAAGACTTTTCGAATAATGATGAAAGATATTTATTTTTTTGTAAGGCTGTAATTGAAATTCTTGAAATACTTCAATGGAAGCCAGACGTTATTCATTGTAATGACTGGCAGACAGGTTTAATTCCTGCGTTTATCAAAACAGTTTATAAGGATAATCCATATTTAAATGATATAAAGACAGTATTTACAATTCACAATCTTGCTTATCAGGGTAATTTTCCGAAAACATCATTTGCAAAAACAGAAATGCCTGATTCGGTATTAACTGAAAAAGGCGGGTTACACTTCGGTCAGTTCAGTTATCTTAAAACCGGTTTGAATTATGCAGATAAAATCAGTACCGTCAGCGAAAAATATGCAGAGGAAATACGAACTGACAAGGAATACGGGTGCGGACTTGAAGATGTATTGAATTCAAGAAAGAAAGATATAGTCGGAATACTTAACGGAATAGATTATTCAATATGGAATCCGACAGTTGATAAATTGATTCCATACAGATACACATATCAGGAAGTTCCGCTTAAATATGAAAATAAAAGAGAGTTACTCGGTAAATACAAAATTGATTTTGATGAAGAAACTCCTTTGATAGGAGTTATAAGCAGATTGGTAGATCAGAAAGGATTTGATTTAATAGAAAAAATTATGCCGCAGCTTATGAAAGAAAAAGTACAGATGATTATACTGGGAATTGGTGAAGAAAAATATCATAAGTATCTTAAAAACGCCGAGAAAAAATACAAATCAAAGCTTGCAATTCATATTGGATTTGATGAAGAGCTTGCTCATCAGATTGAAGCTGCCTCAGATATGTTTTTAATGCCATCTAAATATGAGCCATGCGGACTTAATCAAATGTATAGTTTGAGGTATGGAACTGTTCCGGTTGTAAGAAATACCGGAGGATTATCAGATACAATAATTGATTACAGAAAACCAGGCGGTAACGGATTTTTATTTGAAAAATATGATGCAGATGAACTTTTTAAAGCTATACAAACTGCTTTGAGTTTGTATAAAGACAAAAATAAATGGAATAAACTTGTAAGAGAAGGTATGTCATTAGATTTTTCATGGAAAGTTTCTGCACAAAAATATATGAAACTATACAAAGAAGTTACTTCAAAAAAATGACAAGGATTGGATTAATTATGATTCATTTATTATTCAGATCCATTATTAGAAATAAAAATAGATTTTTTGCATATAAGTAAAAATGAACAAGGCAATATTTCTTGACAGAGACGGTACAATTAATGAAGAAGTAAATTATTTAAAATTCATAAAAGACATCAGGATTTTTCCCAATACAATAGAAGCTCTTCGAAATTTCAAAACCCTTGGATATTTAAATATTATAATTACAAATCAATCCGGAGTAGCAAGGGGATATCTGAGTGAAGAAGAATTAAATAATATTCACTCTGAATTCAGAAAACTACTTAGTGATGATAATGATGGTTTAATTGATGATATTTTTTATTCGCCTTATCATCCGGAAGGAATAATTGAAAAATATAAAAAAGATAGTCCTGATAGAAAACCCGGTACCGGCTTGATTTTAAAAGCAAAAGAAAAATACAATATAGACTTAAAGGAATCATATTTAATTGGTGACAGTTTGGTAGATATGCAATGTGCAGAGAATTCAGGATTAAAAAAAATACTTGTTAAAACAGGTTATGGCGAAGAAACAATTAAAAAATGTATTTCTGGAAATATTTCGATAGATTTTTTTGCAGGAAATTTGATTGAAGCGTCTGAATTTATTTGCAATTCAAATTAGGAAAGAAAAAGAAATCCTATAAGTTAGAATTAAAAAATAACTCAGTTTTTTTGTAATTTATTTCACAATCTAAAAAATTAAAATTATTCTTAACAGAAAATTAAACATCTTCTTTGCAGCGGCAGTTGTAATTATAATAATAATTACAACAACTTTCTATAGTTGCGAAAATAATCCAAACGATCTTGGCATTCAATATGTGCCGGCAGATGATACTACAGGAGTGTATTTTCTTGATTCCGAGATTGATACTATGAATATCACCAGCAATAATTATAAGCTGTCAGTAAATGATTATCTTGCTAATATTATGCTTGTAGGGAAATATCAGAGTTATGATTCCAAGACGCTGCTGAAATTTTATCAGATACCAACTGACCTTGACAGTTCAACTATTGTTTCGGCTTCTTTAAAACTAAGATATTCAAATTATTACTTCAAAGATAAAACCGGGTTAACTGATTTTAATGTTTACAAAGTAATAAGTGATCTTAATTATGCGACTATAACTGCTGATTCGATTTCACCTTCAGATTTTGGAAGCAAGACTTTGGGAAATTACAGCGGAGTTGTGGCTGATTCTGCTTCAATTAGTTTTCCTCTTGAAAACAATTTAATAAAAGACTGGCTTGAATATGCAGCAGATACATCTTACATAAATAAAAATTACGGCATAGCTATGTTTCCGAATTTCAGCTCAACAACAATAAAGGGATTTTATCTGTTAAATGATGATGTTAATTACATCCCTACAATAAATGTGATTTTTACAAAAAATGGGATGACGGATACATTGGTTTTAAATACTTCTCTTGCGGTTTCAATAAATGATGCGCCTTTAACTTCGATTTCCCCCGGAACATTTTTATTGCAAAATGGAATTGCATTCAGGAGCATTCTGAATTTTGATTTAACAAAACTTCCTTCGAATATTATTATTAATAATGCATTATTACAATTTACAACTGATAAAGCAAATTCATTTATTTCAGAAAATGCAGTTAAGAGTATGATAATCGGAATGGTAACTGACAGTGTAAATAAAAAAGACAGTGTTTTCAATGATGCATTTTTACTTGACAGTATTGTTTATTCAGTAAGTCTTAATAGTGTTTTCCAAAGGTGGAGTAACGGTGTAATGCCTAATCTTGGAATTACAATCAGGAATATTGAGGAAAGAAAAAATATAGATAATTATTCCATCTTTTCTCCTACTGCTGCTGATATTACAAAAAGACCGAGATTGAAAATTACATATACACCAAGAAGATAAAAGTAGAGATAAAAGTAGAGATAAAAGTAGAGAAAAAGTAGAAGATAAAAGTAGAAGATAAAAGTAGAAGATAAAAGTAGAAGATAAAAGTAGAAGATAAAAGTAGAAGATAAAAGTAGAGATAAAAATAGAGATAAAAAAAGTTACAAATAAATTGAAAAGAAATCAGAATAGAAAAAAATTAATGATTAAAAAGAAATTAATATTAATATTATTTGTACTTATAATATCACCATTGTGTAAAGCTCAGGTAACAACAGAGTTTGACGGTGGTTCCCCGTATTCAATATTCGGAATCGGTGATGTGAATTATTATACAAGCACCAGAACTTATTCTATGGGGATTCTGGGAACTTCTCTGTTTGGAAATTATGTCAATACTTATAATCCTGCTGCTCTGACTAAACTTCAAAACACAATCATTACAACAAATTTTAATTATGGATTTTTAAGATCATCAAATAATGTTTCTCAGAATGAAATTTCAGACGGTAATGTACTTGGGCTTAATATCGGAATTCCGTTTGATCAGGACAGAGGCTGGACATTATCTTTAGGATTCAATCCTGCTACACTTGTAAATTATAAAATTCTTGTAAAGAATAATGTAGGTGGACAGGACTATACTCAGACTTATTCGGGCAATGGCGGACTTTCCAGAATCAGCACAGGAATGAGTTATAATTTATTCAGAAAGATAAGTATTGGTTTTGAGTATGATTTTGCATTTGGAGATATACAAAGATTAGATTATATAAATTTTAATAATATTTCTTATACAAATACTTTAGTAAGAAAAGAAACTGATATGCAAAAATCTTTTCTAAAAGGCGGAATCATTTTTGAAATTGGTAAACTTATTAATAATTTAGCTTTGAGAGATTTATCATTAGGACTTTTTTATCAGTCAGGAATGAATTTAAATTCAAATCAGAATGCTATTTACAGAACATCAACCGGTGCTGATACAGTAGCTTTGCAGTCGGGTAAAATTGAAATACCGGATTCATACAGCATTGGAATATCAAATAATTTCAATAATAAATTTATAGTCAGCGGAGATGTTCTTTTTCAGGATTGGTCAAATTATTCAGAATTCGGAATAAGTAATTCTAATTTCACTACTTCATACAGAGCAGGGCTTGGGTTTGAAGTTTTACCAAATCCAAACAGTATTTCTGTTTTCGGAAGAATGTCATACAGATTTGGCGGATTTTATGAGAAAGCTTTTTACAGAGTTGCAAATCAGGATATTCTTGGATTCGGTCTGAGAGCAGGTGTAAATATTCCGATTAGCAAATATAATTCTATTGATTTCGGAATGAATTATTCACAAAGAGGAAAACCGGATAACGAAATAATTAAAGATCAGCTTATTAATTTTACGATCGCTGTAAATTTCGGTGAATTATGGTTCATAAGACCAAGAGACGAAGATCAGTAAATAGCTTAATATTGTAATTTATAATAAAAAATAATAATTGTAAAAAATTTTAAAATGGATACTAACAAACACAATCTTAAAGATTACGACAAAGAAATTTTTGATGTTATAACAAATGAAACACACAGACAGGCAGAGAAACTCGAACTTATAGCTTCAGAAAATTTTGTATCCTATGCAGTAATTCAGGCACTTGGATCTACACTTACAAATAAATATGCAGAAGGCTATCCGGGTAAGAGATATTACGGCGGATGTGAATTTGTAGATGTTGCAGAAGATCTTGCAAGAGACCGTGCAAAAATATTATTCGGAGCAGAATATGTGAATGTACAGCCTCACTCAGGCAGTCAGGCAAATATGGCAGTTTATTTCACTTTTGTAAAACCGGGTGATAAATTAATGGGAATGGATTTATCACATGGAGGACATCTGACTCACGGCTCACCTGTTAATTTTTCCGGACAATTTTATAATTTTACTCAATACGGTATTGATCCAAAAACCGAATTACTTGATTATGATTTAATCGAACAGGTAGTATTGAAAGAAAAACCTAAAATGATAACTGTAGGTGCAAGTGCATATTCAAGAAATATTGATTATAAGAAATTCAGAGAGATTGCAGATAAAGTCGGTGCTTTTCTTTGGGCTGACATTGCACATCCTGCAGGATTAATTGCAAAAAAATTATTAAATGATCCGATTCCATATTGTCATGTAGTTACTACTACGACTCATAAAACTCTCAGAGGTCCAAGAGGCGGAATGATTTTAATGGGAAAAGATTTTGAAAATCCTTTTGGTTTAAAAGCTCCGAAATCTGGAAGGACAAAAATGATGAGTGAACTACTCGATTCTAAGGTTATGCCGGGAATTCAGGGTGGTCCGTTAATGAATGTGATTGCTGCTAAAGCTGTATCTTTCAAAGAAGCACTGGAAGATAGTTTTCTGGAATACGGTAAACAGGTAATTTTAAATGCTCAGGCATTTGCAAATAAATTAATTTCACTCGACTATAAAATTATTTCCGGTGGAACTGATAATCATTTATTATTAGCTGATCTGCGCAACAAGAATATTTCAGGAAAAGCAGCACAGGAGACATTAGATGAAGTTGGTATTACATGTAATAAAAATGCTGTTCCGTTTGATGATAAAAGTCCTTTGATTACAAGCGGAATCAGAATAGGTACACCTGCTTTGACAACAAGAGGAATGAAAGAATCTGATATGGAAGAAATTGCTGAGTTAATAAATAAAATTCTTACTAATCCAAAAGATGAAAATGTAAAAACGGAAGTCAGTGAAGAGGTTAAAAATCTTTCTTCAAAATTTAAACTTTATGATGATTTAAAAATAGGTTAATGTATAGCTTATTTATGTTTGAATTATGATAACAGATCCTGATAATAGTAATACCAATAATACGACAGAAGAAAATGAGATGTCATTTCTCGATCATCTCGAAGAGTTCAGATGGAGAATAATTAAATCTGCAATCGGAATAATAATAGGAGGTATTATAGCCGGCATTTTTATTAACTGGATAATGGATGATATTTTACTGAGTCCTGCTACGAAAACAATCCCGCCTTTAAAACTTCAGAATATAAAACCTTTCGGGCAATTTTCTCTTTATATGGAAGTAATTATTTTCGGAGGCATGATTCTTAGTTTACCGAATATTATTTATCAGTTCTGGAAATTTATAGAGCCTGCATTAAAATCAAATGAGAGAAAATATATTTCATCAATAGTTTTCTTTTCTTCATTATGTTTTCTGTCAGGAGTTGCCTTTGCATATTTTGTTTTACTTCCGACATCGTTATCATTTTTTGCAAATTTCGGTTCGTCGGTTATTGACAATAATATTGCCATTGATGAATATTTCAGCTTCATAATTTCTACAATGCTTGCTGCCGGAGTAGTATTCGAACTTCCAATGCTGTCTTTTTTTCTTTCAAAGATCGGAATTTTAAAACCGCAATTCATGAGGAAATACAGAAAGCATTCAATGATATTTATATTATTAGTTGCAGGAATATTGACACCAAGCCCTGATATTACAAGCCAGCTTCTGCTTGCTGTGCCATTGTTCATTCTCTATGAAATAAGTATTATCATTTGTAAGTTTTCTCAAAAGAAAGAATCTGATTCACTCGCAGTATAATAATTTTACAAATTAAATTTTATTATTAAAAGATATTGGATTTAAATAAAATCTCAGAGCCGGTTAAATTTGAATTAAAAGAATTTGAGAATCAATTTTCAAATGTTCTTAAATCCAAAGTTGCACTTATAGATATTATCACAAAATATATTCTAAAGCAGAAAGGAAAGAAAGTCAGACCTATACTTGTTTTACTTTCTGCTAAAATCTGTGGAGAAATCAGTAGCCGGACATATATTGCAGCCAATTTAGTTGAGCTTCTTCATACAGCTACGTTAATTCATGATGATGTGGTAGATGATGCAAAAACCAGAAGAGGGCTTGCTTCTATAAATGCTGTATGGAAAAATAAAGCTTCTGTTCTTGTTGGTGATTATTTATTGTCAAAAGGATTGCTGCTTTCACTGGAAAATAACGAATATGACTTCCTGCAATTGACATCGGAAGCTGTGAGAAGAATGAGTGAAGGAGAGCTATTGCAAATTCAGAAAGCAAGAAACTTTGATGCGACTGAAGAAACATATTTCAAAGTTATTTCGGATAAGACGGCATCACTTATAAAAACATGCTGTAAACTCGGAGCGATGAGCACAGCAAAAAACAAATCCGATGTGGAAAAACTTGGGATCTTTGGTGAGAATTTAGGTATCTCATTTCAGTTGAGAGACGATATACTTGACTACACAGGCAGAAAAAAGCTTCTGGGAAAATCTACAGGCAATGATTTGAAAGAAAAAAAATTCACACTTCCGCTAATAGTTGCTCTTCGAAATGCACCTAAGAAAAGATCAAATGAAATTATGAAACTTATAAAAAGTGACCGCACAAAAAAGTTTGATGAAGTATATGAGTTCGTAATTCAGAATGGCGGTATCGATTATGCAGTTCAGAAAGTAAACGAATACTCGTCAATTGCAAAAAATTCGCTTAATGAATTTAAAAAGAGTGATGCAAAAGATTCGATGATTGAGTTTGTTGATTTTGTAAGTAAGAGAGAATTTTGATTTTTATAAATAATTTTATCAAAAACTATTGAACTAAACCTACATCAATAACTCTATTCTTCTTTTTAAATTCGAAAGAAAAAATCTAAGTACAAATATCCTTGTGCCGGTCAAGTCATTGCCCCGGAATCTGTAAAGAATGAAGTTGCAACTAAATAATATGAATTATGATTCGGAGATAATTCATTTTTCATTAAATATCTTCTTCAAATATAGGATTGTTTGATAATAGTCTTTTGCTGTGATTAATTGTTAAAATATCGATATGGGTTTCATCAATAATTCTGTTTACCATTCTATAATTGCCGTTAATAAGCTCTCAGATTTTTTCCTGTGAAATTTCCGGAACAATCCTTCCTGCTTTAGGGTGGGAAATTAATATTTTTACTGAATTAAAAAATCAGGTGGTTTGGATTTTGGCATATTTTTCAGAATCTTTTGCAATAAACTCAGCAATATTATCTATATCATATGATGATTGAGGTGTCCAGTTTATTTTAACCATTTCGAAAGTTGCTCTTTTGCATCTTTGGTGGGAATTGATTTTCCTTTAAGTGACTGCTGAAGACCGGTATCAATCTTTTGCAAAAAAATTATTCTCTCAATTAACTAGTCTGCTGAAAATTTATGCGGCAGATCTTTCATTGATTCCAAGACTTTTTCTTTTGTAAGCATAAATTATTTTTTAATAACTTAGCCTTTTTAAAAAATTATATCAATTAATTTATAAGACAAATTTACTTTAACAACTCTTTCCTTCTCTTCAAAATAGAAAGAAAGAACCCAAGCACCAATACTCCTGTTCCAACCCATAGCACATTAATAAATGGTTTTATGGATGCTTCCAGAACCAACGTTTCATCTGTTTTTGGTTTCATAGATGAATGTTTGGTATTGACAACTGCAATAGTAGCTGTTGCCCCTCCTTCATCCTGACCTTTTACAGACATTTTAACAAAGTAAAAAGCATATGTATCATTACCTGTAATTCGTGAAACTAAATATTCCGGATTACCATCGGTGTATTTGATTTTCGGTTCGAGATTTTCGGTAAACTTGCTGTCCTTAACTTTAATTAATGCTCCTATAATATAATTTCCTGTTTGCATTTCTTCTCCGCCCTGCTGAATATTTCCAAAATCAAAATCACTGAACTGCACACTGACATCACCGATTTTTTTCTCTTCACCTTTTTTCAATTCAATCATTTCATCTTCAGAGAAAATTTCCGGCTCTACAAGACCCATTGGTGAAAGATAAAGATCTTTATTTACAAAATTTGCAATATCAGGATTTTTCATTACTCCTTTTGAATATTCACTGTAATACATAACCGGCTGAAGAATCATTTCTTTATTGTCTTTTTCAATTCTTACATTAAAGTGGTATTTTGTATCCTTACTGTTATTCGGATCTTTAAAAGGAGTTGCTCCGATATAGGTCATTGTATAACCAAATGCATTAACAGGGGTGTTTAGCTCAAGTGAAATATTTTCTTCCTGACTATATTTTGAAGAAGCAATTATTCCGAGGAAAACCAATGCCAGTCCTATATGAGCAATGTAAGCTCCGATAGAGGATTTATTTTTTCTGAAAGCATTTATTGCTAGCTCTGCATTTACAAAAAAAGTAAACAAAGCTGAAAGTGCTAACAAAGCAATTAGGAAATCCTGAACGCCGACAATAACCAATCCTGTTGTTACAACAAACGCAAGTGAAAGAGGAAATATTAAACTCTGAAAAAATTTCTTCTCATCATTTTGTTTCCATTTTAAAAGTAAACTTATACCATTAATTAATGATATTAGAATTGCAATCGGTAAATTCATTCTGTTATAAAACTGAGCATCGATAGTTCCTTTCTGAAAAATCGGCCATGTAGTTCCTGCAAGAATTACCAAAGCTGCAGCACATAAAGTTATGGAGCCGATAAATAAAGTTGACTCTCGTGACAACATTTTATTTGTTTCAGAATTTAAAGCTTTTAATTCTTTGTACCGGTATAAAATTGCTGACAAAGAAATTAAAGTAAACAATGATATAAATACAATTAAAGAAAGGTATACTTCGTATCCCGGATCAACAAAAGAATGAACTGAAGAGTCTCCGAGTATTCCGCTTCTTGTCAGAAATGTCGAATACAAAACAAGAAGATATGCAATAATACACAAAATCAGATTAGTCTTCTTGAATCCGCCAGTTCTTTTTTGTGCAATCATTGTATGTATTGCAGCTACTATAACTATCCAGGGTACTAATGAAGAGTTTTCTACAGGATCCCATGCCCAGTAACCACCCCATCCTAAAACACCATAAGCCCAGTAACCGCCCATCATTATACCAAGTCCAAGAATCATTCCGGAAAATAAAAGCCACGGCATAGAAAATTTAATCCAGTCATTATAACGGTTCTTCATTAGTGTACCGATAGCAAAACAAAACGGAACAGCAAGAGATGAAAAACCCACAAACAATGTTGGCGGATGAATTACGATCCAGTAATTCTGAAGCAGAGGATTTAATCCTCTTCCTTCAGCCGGTATATATCCAACTTCCACATCACCTGCAAATTTTTCCCAGACATATAAAAATGGTGATTTTAAAATCATTATAAATCCTAGAAATGCTATAATTAAGCTGAAGATACTCATTACTTGTGGCTCTAATCTGTCACCTTTTGAAACATAGTTTAACAGAAAAATTCCGATAATTGCTGTCATAGTTGTCCATAACATAAAACTTCCTTCCTGACCGGAATAGAAAGTTGACATAAGCATTGGAAGCTGAAGATCGGTGCTGCTTTGTTCCCATACATAAGCAAACTGAAACTGATGAGTTAGTATCAGGTACATTAGAAATCCTGCTGTTGATAATACTCCAATAATAGTTAAATGGAAAAATATACGACCGAATTTCAGTAGTTTTTCTTTTCCAAGGTGAGTAAGAAAAAAGCATGCACTCGATAGTAATGCTGTTGCAAAAAATGTGTAAATAAAAATTCTGCCTGTCATAATATTATTTTAAATTCCTGTTTTTTGTTGAACTTCCTTGCCGTCTGCTTCATACTTTGACGGACATTTAGTCAGTACTGCCTTTGCATGAAAGTAACCATCTTTCATTTTACCCTTTGCCACAACGGCTTCAGCAACATCAAAATTATTCGGCTTTGCACCTTCGAGTATAACTTTCATTTCATTATTAAAGTCATCCTTCATATAAAATGAAAACGTATTTGTAGTCTGATCGAATTTTGAATCCATATCTTTTATCCATTGCCCTTTAACTTCGACAGTCCGCATTCTGCTTTTTGCTTCTGCGAAATTTTACATACTCAATTTTACTGTCCATAAAGGAAACAAATCCTATTGTCAGAAATACCAGTATAATAAGTATGCCTGTTATTGTTTTCGATTTCTTTGTCATTTTCAAAAAATTAATTTAAAAAAAATTTAATGATTTTTATTTTCTAATTCTTTAACCTTCTTATCCATATTCCACAAATATCCGAAAATTCCTACCCAGATAATCATTACAATTAATAAAACCACATAAATCGAATTTACTTCGAGAAAACTATATAATGAACTCATTTAAATTGTCCGTTCTCCGTTTTGATTTTGAAATTTATATTGAATTCTTTCTATTCTGATTTTTAAATTTAATATCCATAAATACAACATTGTAAATCCGGCTAATGAAGTAAGAAAAATTGTAAACATTGTGCTTTCCATATTAATTTTACCCTGTGAATTTATTATCGGATCGGGATGAAGACTTTCTACAATTCTTGGCATAATGAAAACAAAAAATGGAACAGTTACTGCTGCAAGTATAGAATAAACGGAAGACAATTTAGCACGCTGTTCATCTGAATCTATAGCTGATCTTAAAGCAAAGTAAGCACCATAAATCATAAGTAAAATAAAAATAGAAGTCTGTCTCGGATCCCAGTTCCAGAATGATCCCCAGTTAAACTTTGCCCATAATGATCCGGTTGCAGTAGCCAGAATACAGAATAAAAAACCAAGCTGAGCTGATGAATAAGATTTAATATCATAATCAAGATCCCTGGTTTTCAGATACTTTATTGAATACCACATTGACATAAAAAACGCAAGTACTGAAATCCATGACATTGGAACATGAAAATAAAGTACCCGGGCTTTATCACCTAAAGCAGGAATATATGGTATTGGAAATACAATACCTGCATAAATTACACCTGTGACTAAAACAAAAATTGATATTTTGAATATTTTATTCAAATTATTTTATTGTTAAAAAATTTTCTATTTTGGTATCGGCATTCCCATGCTTTCATAAATATCTTCAATCTGTTTCTTATTCTTCAATGCTTCTTCATTCTCAGGATCAGCTTTCAGTACTTCTCTGTAATACTTCAAAGCAGGTCTGTATTTTTCTTTTGGAGGTAAACCGGCTTCAAACATAAGGTAATTTGCGGCAGCCATACAGGAAGAAACTACATTTTTTTTATTGCCATCTGAATTGTCGCTTGTATATTTTGCAACAGCATCATCAGCACTTTTGACAAGTGTTTCTGCTTTCTCATCTTTGAGCTGCTCATCACTGTCACTATTCTGAGGTTTGTTTTCTGTGCCCGGCATTTTAGAATTTTCTTTTACAGGGCTTTTCGATTCTACATTAGGTTTCTTTTCTTCCATTTTAGAACACCCGGAAATAAATACTATGAATATTGCGGCATATAAAATATTTTTCATAAATTATTAAAATTTAAAATTAATTTGATCTTGTATCGGATGATGTAAATTACTCAAAAATTCTCATTAAGAAAATTCAATATATTAGTCTTAAAATAAATCTAATCTTCCCAGATAAATCTGAATAACAAAAATGCAGCAATTGTTATAACAATAGAATAAGATACAAGAATCAGAATTTCGGAATATAATTTATCTGTTTCTACTCCTATGCTTGCCAGTTTTGTTGAATTGATTACTGTCACTAAAAGTGGAATTAATATAGGAAACGTAAGTACAGGGTAAAGTGTTCCTTTGGAATTTGCTTTGGAAATTATTGCTGCTATAATTGTCGATGCGGATACTAATCCGAAATTTCCGATAAAAATAGAGATCAAAAATCCTCCGACATTTACAATTTTATAATCAGTTATAATTATAAACAAAAAAATTATAAAAAAATTTAATGTAAATGTAAGAACAAGGTTGAAAATTAATTTACCTGTGAGCACACTCGTTGAATCAGCCGATAACTTTAATACAACTGAAGTTTCTTTTTCTTCCTCTTTTATAAATGTCCGGGATAAACCGTTTGATGTCGAGAAGAAAATCGAAATCCAAAGCAATCCTGTAAGAATTTCATTCCCGATTTCTTCGTCGCCAACTGCAAATCGTATTACCGATATTGTAACTAACACAAACATTATCAGTGAGTTAATTACATATCTTGTTCTTAATTCTGATTTTAAATCTTTTTTGAAAATTAATAATGATGTTTTTAATATATTAGACATTATTTATAATCTTCTATGTTTATCGAATCTTCACAAATTAATTTATCTTCATCTTCATTTGTAGCAATAATTAAAATTCCTTTTTCCTTCTGACGCTCAGCAATACCGTACATAATGTGTATTCCGGCTTTATCAAGATTTGACCGCGGCTCATCCATTAAAAGTATATCCGGATCATTAATAACGGAAAATGCAAGTTTCAATCTTTGCTTCATACCGGATGAATAATTTTTTACGGGTTCATTTCTTTTTTCGTATAAATTAACTTCTTTTAAAAGTGCTCCAATCTTTTCTTCTTTTTCTGACGTATCGGAATTATTGTTTTTATCTGAGTTTGAAACTTTTAATTCGTAAACAAAATCCAGATTTTCAAAACCCGATAACTCATCATATAAATTAAAATACGGTGAAATCAAACTGATTTTATAAAGTAACTTTTCCTTTGGAAGTAAGGTCTTGTTTCGGAAAATCTCAACGCTGCCTTTAGAAGGCTGTATCAGATTTGCAAGTATTTTTACAAGTGTAGACTTCCCTGAGCCATTACTGCCAACAATGCTGATAGATTTTTTTGTCTCTGTTTTAAAACTGAGGTTTTTAAAAATAGAATTTCCGGGAAATGATTTGGATAAATTATTACAAATTATCTCAACATTGTCCATCTGTGAAAGATATTATTGGCAAATAAAATTTTAATATTAGTATTATATTTAAAACAACTATACCTGTATTATTCCGTGTGTTTCAGATAATCTTTGCTCGCGTCTTTTTAATGCCTGTTCATATCTTCTTATTTCAACTTCTGTTTCGGGAGTTACCGCAGGTACTTTTAATTTATTTTTTGTCACAGAATCTATACTGACAAATGTAAGATAGGCACTGTTGGAATGATAAACTTTTCCAGTTTCAATTTCTTCTACTTCCACTCTGACACCGACTTCCATAGAAGTATTAAATGCCCGGTTCACTGATGCTTTTAGTCTGACTATATTGCCCAGATGTATGGGTAAGTGAAAATTCAGATTGTCAACAGCAGCAGTAACAGCTACCGTGTTACAATGTCTGGCAGCTGCAAGAGCTGCTGAGATATCTATCCAGTGCATTAATCTTCCTCCAAGTAAATTCCCTAAAACATTTGTATCATTGGGAAGTACAAGTTCTATCATTTCTATCTGTGAATTTTTTACTGTTTTCTTATTCATGATTTCAATAAGGAATTTGTGATTTAATTGATTTTACTTTGGAAAGATATGGACTTGAAGAAAAAAACTTTTCAAATCTTGTAATTTCGGTTTTTGCTTCTTCATACAACTTCTTTTTCATAAGTGCCTGTATTTTCCCGTATAATGCATCATCTGCATAATCTGAATCAAAATATTCATCAAGTATAAAATTATCATAAACAATAGCAGATTTGTATTTACCAAGACCAAAATACATCTCAGCACTTTTATACATTTTGAAAGCAAGTTTATTCTTTAATTCAGTTATTCTTTTTTCTGCTTCAGGTGAATATTTGCTTTTGGGATAAATTTCAAGGAAATTCTGAAATTCAGTTATTGCATATCTTGTATATGTCTGGTCAAGATTGTATTTAGGTGACAGCAAATAATAACATAAAGCAAGATTATATCTGGAGTCTTCACTGAATTTACTTGAAGGATAACTTTTTATAACTGTTTCAAATTCATACTCGGCAAGAATATATTCTTCTCTTTTTAAATAACTCATTCCGAGATAATAAACTGCCTTGTCTATTATACTGCTTCCGGAAAATTTTAATTTTATCAGATTAAAATCATCTATTGCATCAATATATTCTTTTTTATCATAATTTGATTTTGCAAGCAGGTATGCAGTTTCAGGATTATCAGTAACTATCTTGCTCTCACCGGATGAGCTGCATGAATTAAACGCTGACGGAAATATTGCAAGAATAAATATTGTAAGAATTGTTTTTATGTAACTTTTTACAAAGTCATTGTAAAAACTTTTTAATAAACTGAATAATCTCAATCTCTCCAATCTTAATTTTAAAATGTATTAATTATTTACTTCGAATTACAAAAAAAAGTATTATAGCTGCAGCAGATGAAAGAATTAATATTGCAGGAAATAATAAATTGTTTACTGAATTTTCTAACGGCAGTTCATCTTGCGAAAAAGTATATCTTTTATCTTCTAACTGATTCTGGTCGCCGAGATTTATACTGTCCTTAAAGCTTTTCTTAATGTTCATTTCATTTATTAGAAATGCAGCATCATTTTTCCTGATACTCAGAGTATAAGAAACTGTAATTATTCTTTCCAATTTCTTCATACCCAAAATTTTATCCGTAAAAATACTGCTGTAATTAGTTCTGAGCCCGGTATTTTTAATTATGATGTTGTAATCTGCGCTATCGGTAATATTATCTGATAAATTCAGAGTGTCTGAAGTGATAATGATTCTATAGTCTGCAAATTTTAGTTTTGCAGCAGTATTCAAATATGCCCTTTGCTCATCATTTCCCTCAATATACAAATTATATAAGTTCTCTTTCCCAAGAATTGTCAATTCATTTCCCAGAGGAATTAAACTTTCATTAACTAATCTGTCAATTAAAAATAAATTGGTTCTATTGTTTTCCTGAGAAAACAAAATAGCTCTGGTTGTAATTATTATTAAAATAATAAATAAAATACAAAAGAGGTATTTTAAATTCATATTTTAACCGTAGATGCCTCTGAGCTTTAATACTTTTGAAACTTTGTCAATTGCATAAATATAAGCACCAAGTCTGAATGTAGTATCATATTTCAATGCAGTATTGTAAACTGCATCAAATGCTTCACTCATCATTCTGTTTAATCTGTTGTTTACATCATCTTCTTCCCAAAAATATCCGATTCTGTCCTGAACCCATTCAAAATAAGAAACAATAACACCTCCGGAATTTGCAAGTATATCAGGAATAACTCTCGTACCGTTTCTTGCAATGATATCGTCTGCATCAGCAGAAATAGGTCCGTTTGCACCTTCGACTATAAGTCTTGCTTTGATTCTGGAAGCATTGTGTGCTGTAATCTGATCTTCTTTTGCAGCCGGAACAAGAATGTCGCATTCCAATTCTAAAAGTTCCTCATTTGTTACAGGTGTGCCGAAATTCCCGCCTTCAAGAGATTTGTTTTTTGAACTGTATAGAATTGCTTTATTTACATCTATTCCATTAGGATCATAATATCCCCCTGAAACATCACTGATACCGATAATTTTTATTCCTTTTTCATTTAATAACTGTGCACTTACTGATCCTACATTTCCAAATCCCTGAACTACACAGGTTAATGTTGAGGGATCAAGTTCCTGAGTTTTTAAAGCTGCCATTGTTGCAATCATAACACCTCTTCCTGTAGCTTCTCTTCTTCCTAGTGAACCGCCTATAATAATTGGTTTACCGGTAACCACTCCGGTTACGGTTTCTTTTTTATGCATACTGTATGTATCCATTATCCATGCCATTATCTGCTCGTCTGTGTTCATATCAGGTGCAGGAATGTCAGAATCAGGACCGAAAACCTCTAACATATTTACTGTGTATCTTCTTGTTATTAACTCAAGTTCTCTCAGAGATAATTTTTTTGGATCACATTTTACAGCACCTTTTGCTCCGCCAAAAGGAATGTTTGCAATTGCACACTTCCATGTCATCCATGAAGCTAATGCTTTAACTTCTTCAATATCAACATCTGGAGAATAACGAATTCCGCCTTTTGACGGTCCTAAAATATTATCATGTATTACTCTGTATCCTTCAAATACTTCCAGCTTTCCGTTATCCATTTTAACTGGAATAGAAACTATTATCTGTTTTACAGGAGCTGCAAGATAGTTGTACAATCCTTCATCAAGATTATAAAGTTCACAGGCTTTATCGAATCTGATCATCATTGATTCGAAAGGGTTTGCTTCTCCTTTTCTATATGGCGCAGGTTCTTTGTATTCTTCTGGCATTTACTTTTTAATTTAAAGATTATTATGAAATATTGTTAATTAAGTGTAAAATTAACATAATGCATTTGCTTTATCAAGTTAGTATATTGACGCTTTTTTGAAACTCCAATTAATTTATTACCTGTCTTTAAGTCTGTACACAAATTTTAATCCAGACCATTTTTCATCTATTGAGCATACTTTTATATCAACAAGTCCTTCTCTCAAACCGGTTTCTCTTACTATTGAATCACTCAGGTTAGTTGTAACTCTTGATGCTTTCTTTTGCCATGAAACCCATAATATTCAGTTTTTTGAAAGATTCTTTTTTAATACAAAAAAATTACTTTCAAGCTCTGATTTTTCTTTTGTAAAAAAATGTATAAAGTCTGTATTGCTTTTAATTTTATTCAGAAAAATTATATCGCCGGGGAGTTCACCTAAAAGTTCAAAATAATTTTCCGGCGGATTTACAAGATATACTGAAATCCCCGGCTTAAATCCGAGTTTGTAAGATAATTTTGTTTTAGAATATTCAGTCACTTTTTTTTGTTAATTTTATTTTAAAATTTATTTCATCAATTATTATTTCAGATTCTTTATCAGAATTAATTTCTACTGATAAAGGAAATATTTCTGCTTCAGGACAATCCGGATACCATTTTCTGCCTTTATTAACCAATATAAACAAACCTTCTTCATTTCCGATAGCCGAGAATGTTTCATTATCACCGCTGAATAATGGCAGATGCACATCTTCTGAAAGTCTGTTAAGAAACCCTTTTAAATTTATAACAGGAATACCAATTTCACTTATGCATAAAAGGCTTTCTCCTGAAAATAATAAATCAGTGGAATTTGTTAAATTATGTCTTGCAATTAATTCTATAATGTTTCCTGCCGGATCATAAAAATAAACTGAATGTGCATTCCAGCTTTTGAAGTGAAATTCATCTTCTCCATCAAGTTTTATTAACTGAACTTTTGCAGCTAACCATTTTTTTGCTTCACTAAACTGATTTTGCGGGATGTTAAATGCAAAATGATAAAATGGAAATTCATTTTTATTTAATTTAAACTTATTAAATTTTATTACAGATGAACCGGCTTTTACTGAAAATGATTTATCATTTTCATTCAATAACTTTAATCCGATTGTATTCAGATAAAAATTTTTTAATTCATTTATTAAATGCGTTTGAAGTATAATTTCTTTAATTTGCATACAATGCTTTTTTAATTGTTGTTAATTATTAAATTTACAAACAAAATTAAACAAATAAATTTATGAACTTTTTTCAAAAAAATATTACTTTGTCTGAAAAGACGAGAGGTTTTCATATTATAACAAATGAAATTTTGAAACATCTTCCGGAAATTGCGAACATTAAAACTGGCATGCTGAATGTTTTTATTCAGCATACATCAGCTTCTCTGACTATAAATGAAAATGCAGATCCTGACGTCAGAAAGGATTTTGAATCGCATTTTAACGAAATGGTCCCTGAAGATTCCGGTAAGTTTTTGCACACCGATGAAGGTACAGATGATATGACTTCACATATTAAATCTTCTATACTCGGCTGCAGTCTTAATATTCCGGTTACTGACGGAGAATTAAATATTGGTATATGGCAGGGAATTTATCTTTGCGAACACAGAAATCATGGCAGAAGAAGAAATTTAATATTGACTTTGTCTGGTGTTTGAGATTAATAAATCAAAATAATATTGTGTAATTTTTTTTCACATACAAATTACATTTTGAAATGTTTAAATTAAAATAAATGAAAAGCGTATCATTACATACTCTCGGTTGTAAACTCAATTACAGCGAGACTTCGACTATTGCAAAGGATTTTTCTTCAAAAGGATTTCTTTTGAAAAATTACGGAGAAATCTCTGATGTGTTTGTTTTAAACACATGCTCGGTAACAGATAATGCAGATAAAGAATGCAGACAGATTGTCCGAAGTATAATCCGTAACAATCCTGAGACTTATGTAATTGTTACAGGATGTTACGCTCAGCTTCAGCCGGAAGAAATTGCAAAGATAGAAGGTGTTGATCTGGTGTTGGGAATAAATGAAAAATTCAAACTCTTTGATTATATAGAAAATTATGAGAAGAAAGATTTGTCATGTATTTACATAACTCCTATTCATGAAGTAAGTGATTTTGATGAAGCATTCTCAGCAGATACTGATTCACGTACAAGAGCATTTTTAAAAATTCAGGATGGATGTAATTATAAATGTTCTTTCTGTACAATTCCGATGGCAAGAGGAAAATCGCGTAGTCTTGATATTGAAAAGGTGATTGATAATGCGAATAAAATTATTGATGCCGGATATAAAGAAATCGTTCTGACAGGCGTAAATACTGGTGATTATGATTACAATTACGGAAATAAAAATTTCAGATTAATAAATGTTTTAACTGAATTAGATAAATTAAATATTGAAAGAATCAGAATCAGTTCGATTGAACCAAATCTTCTTACCGATGAAATAATTTCAATTGTAAAATATTCAGATAAATTCTGTAATCATTTTCATATTCCAATGCAAAGCGGAGACAATGAAATATTAAAGTTAATGCGGCGCAGATATAACAGAGAATATTACTTTGATTTAATTCATAGATTAAATGAAGAAATAGAAGAAGTCGGAATCGGAGTAGATGTAATCACAGGATTTCCGGGAGAAACTGAAGTGCATTTTTTGAATACATTTAATTTTTTAGAATCATTACCTGTAAGCTATCTTCATGTATTTAATTATTCAGAAAGAAAAAATACTGATGCAACATTGCTTCCGGGCAAAGTTGATATCAGAGAAAGAAAAAGAAGAAGTGAATTACTCAGAAATCTTTCGAATAAAAAACGTTTTGATTTTTATACAAAATTTATCGGAACAGACCAAAGTGTATTATTTGAATCAAGAAAGAGCGATGATTTCATAGAAGGATTAACGACGAATTATATCAGAGTAAAAATCAGTTCAGATAATACTAATAATATTGTTAATATTGATTCCATCGAAAACAAAGTTTTAAAAATTAATTTAACAGAAACAGACGGAGTTAAGCCTGTTCTTGGTGAAATTTGTGAAGCAAATATTTTAACTAACTAAATTCTATAAATTTTATGCCCGACATTTCAGTAAATTTTGCAGGAATAAAGTCTCCGAATCCTTTTTGGCTGGCATCAGCACCGCCGACTAATTCCGGTTATCAGGTTATGAAAGCATTTGAAGCAGGATGGGGAGGAGCAGTTTGGAAAACATTAGGTGTGCCGGTGATAAATGTTTCGAGCAGATACGGAAGTGTGAATTACAGGGACACACGAATGATGGGATTTAATAATATTGAGCTTATAACAGACAGACCTCTTAAAGATAATTTAAAAGAAATTGAAGAAGTAAAAAAATATTTTCCAAATCATGCAGTAATTGCTTCACTAATGGTGGAGACGAGGGAGCAGTGGCATCAGATTGTAAAAGATGCTGAGAATGCAGGAGCAGATGGGCTTGAATTAAACTTCGGCTGTCCTCATGGTATGTGTGAAAGAGGAATGGGCTCGGCTGTCGGACAGGAACCGGAAGTTTTGAAACTGATAGTCAGCTGGGTGAAGGAAGTTGCGACGAAACCTGTGATAGTAAAATTAACACCAAACATTTCCGATATTACTGATCCGGCAATTGCAGCAAGACAGGGCGGCGGTGATGCAATATCATTAATTAATACAATACAAAGTATAATCGGTGTTGATATAGATAATTTTGTTCCCTACCCGATAGTAGATGGTAAGAGTACTAATGGGGGTTACTGCGGACCTGCTGTTAAGCCGATTGCACTTAATATGTTGAAGAATTGCGCACAGCATCCGGATGTAAATTTACCTATTTCCGGAATCGGCGGAGTAGAAAACTGGCGTGATGCAGTTGAGTTTATTTTACTGGGAGCGGGAACAGTTCAGGTTTGTACTGCAGTTATGCATTACGGATTCGGAATTATACGTGAGATGATTTCAGGGTTAGAATTATATATGACGGATAAAGGATTCAAAACAATTGATGAAATGATTGGAAGAGCCTTGCCAAATATTACAAACTGGGAAAATTTAAATCTCGATTATAAAATTATTGCAGAGATAAATAAAGAAAAATGTATAGGTTGTCAGCTTTGTTATATAGCCTGTGAAGACGGAGCACATCAGGCGATTGGATTATCCAGGAACGGCACAAGAGTTCCGTATATCATAGAAGAAAACTGTGTTGGTTGTAATTTATGTTCATTGGTTTGTCCGGTAGAGAGTTGCATTTCAATGATAAGAAAAGATGATGGTAATAAATATGAAACATGGAAGGAAAGAACTGAATCCGGAAATATTCCGACAACATTTAATGACAGTCTGGCAGGCGGGCTTCATCACTGGGTTCCGGAACCGGCATCAGCTTTGAAAAATAAATAACATTCAAAATTATCACATATAATTTTAAGAAGATTTCTTTTTAAAATAATTATTTTAATCTAAAACATTACTAACCATTCTGACCCGACAGGAGCAAGGTTGATTTTTTATAATGAACAGTAAAATCAGGAAACCATAGATTGAGTTTATCAGACAAAGAATTAAAAAACAGATTTAAAAATATAAAACTTATTGTCTCAGATATTGACGGGACATTGGTAAACAGCACAAACGAGATCAGTGATATGACAGTTGATATTGTAAAAAAGCTGAAAAAGAAAAACATACTTTTTTCACTGGCTTCTCAAAGATCTCACTCATCTATTATTCCATTGGCTGATAAACTGGAAATTGATATTCCGGTAATATCAATTAACGGTGCTTTGATTCAGAATAAAAAAGGCGATCTCATATTAAATAAATCTGTAATTGATAAAAAATATACAGAGAAAGCAATTAAATTAGCTGATGAAAATTACATTAAAATTGCATTGTGTTATAATGATAAAATTATTTACACGGAAGATAATTCAGTTTTAAAAGATTTTATGTCAAGACTTGGTACGACATACAGAATGGTTGATAGTTATGATGATTATACTGACGATGTTTTGGAAATTATTATGCTGGGAAATGACAGAATCACAATGAAAAAAGTTCAGAAAAAGATGATCCCGCCATTTGGTTTATTTCTCAAAATAAAATATTACAGGTCACAGAATTTTCAGGGAGTTTACAATATTGAAATTTTAAGAAAAGGTGTGAATAAGAAAACAGGATTAAAATTACTTACCAAATATTTGAATATAAAGAAAAACGAAGTTATGGTTTTTGGAGACTGGTACAATGACAGGGATTTGTTTCAATATGGTGGCACAAATATAGCATTAGATAATGCAGTGGAAGAGCTGAAAGAAATGGCAGATTATGTAAGTGAAAAATCCAATGATGAAGACGGCATAGGTCATTTTCTGAAAATGTTTTATGATTCAATCGTTAAGAGTTAGTGAAGAAGAGTGATTATAATAATATCGCAAAGTTTTATGACACAGTACTGGGAGACTCATCTGATACAGAAAAATATATTAAGAATAAATTAAAAGAAGTCAAATTTAAATCAGCAAATCCAGGGGGAAAGTTTCCTGAACTTTTAGAATTAGGGTGTGGTACAGGAAACAATTTATTTTTCCTGAAAGATAAATTTGAAACAACAGGAATTGATTTATCTGAACAAATGCTGAAAATTGCAAAAAAAAAGTTACCGGGTACTAATTTTTATTTAAAGGATATAAGAGATTTTAATTTAAACAAAAAGTTTGATTTGATACTTTGTTTGTATGACACAATAAATCATCTTACATTATTTACAGACTGGCAAAGAGTCTTTAAGAATGTTAATAATCATTTAGAAACAGACGGAACATTTATTTTTGATATAAATACTCTTCATAAATTAAAATTAATTTCTGCCATATCTCCCATTGTAAATAAATTTGATTCAAATTATTTACTTGTGGATGTAAAAAATATCAGTGGAAATGTTTTCAACTGGAATTTGAAAGTTTTTGAAAATCTAAAGAAAAGCAATTTTAATCTGGCAGAAACAAACATTAAGGAATCTTCATTTGAAATTACTAAAATTATAAAAGAGTTGTCAAAACATTTTAAAATAAAAAAAATAGAAGAAGAATCAGGAAAGAGAAGAAACAGGAATTCAGAAAGATTGTATTTTATTTGCCAGAAAATCAACATTAATAGTAAAAGTAATTAGTAAAAAATTTAAATTATGAAAAAAATTATAGAATGTGTGCCGAATATTTCAGAAGGCAGAGATGAGAAAATAATAAATGCATGTGCGGATGCAGTAAGGAAAGTTGCCGGTGTGACGTTACTCGATATAGATCCGGGTAAATCGACAAACAGGACAGTGTTTACTTTTGTTGGTGATCCCGATTCTGTAGTTGAAGCGGCATTTCAGTTTTCAAAGACTGCTTATGAATTAATTGATATGACAAAACATTCCGGAGAGCATCCGAGAATGGGTGCAGTTGATGTTGTGCCATTTGTTCCGGTAGCAAATGTAACAACTGAAGAATGTGTAGAGTGTGCAAATATTTACGGTAAAAGAGTTGGTGAAGAGCTTGGAGTTCCGGTTTATCTTTATGAAGAAGCTTCACAAAATCCTGAAAGAAAAATGCTCAGACAAATTCGTTCGGGTGAATATGAAGGAATAAAAAATAAAATTTATAAACCTGAATGGAAACCGGATTTCGGACCTCAGGAATTTATAGAAAAATCGGGAGCAACTGTAACAGGTTCGAGATTTTTTTTGATTGCATATAATGTAAATATACTTGGCACAAAAGAGCAGGCGCATAAAATCGCATTAAACGTTCGGGAACAGGGACGCAGTGAGGAAGAACCCGGAAGACTGAAAGCAGTGAAGGGAATAGGCTGGTATGTGAATGAATATAATATGGCACAGGTTTCAATGAATCTTGATAATTATAAAATCACACCTGTTCATACTGCTTTTGAAGAATGTGCAAAAGATGCAAAAAATATGAATCTTGCAGTTTGCGGAAGCGAACTTGTCGGACTTATACCTCTTGAAGCTATGTTGATGGCAGCTGAATATTTTATCAAAAAAGAAAATTTATTTATACTTGATGAAAGACAAAAACTGAGATTGGTAATAGACAGATTAGGGCTTTCATCTATTTCAGAATTTAATCCCGATAAAAGAATTATTGAATATTTGATTAATGAAGAATCAGCAGAGCCACTTGCATCTTTATCGGTAAGAAATTTTGTTGAACTTGTCGGAGCCAGAACTTCTGCGCCGGGGGGAGGAAGTGTTTCGGCATTAATTGCTTCAATGGGAGCAGCACTTGGTGCGATGGCAGGATGGATGAGTTTCGGAAATAAAAAATTCGAAAATATAGATGCTGCAATGCGAAAACTGATTCTGCCGCTTCATAATAAAATGAAAGAACTCATTCCTCTTATTGATGCTGATACAAAAGCTTTCAATGATTATATGCTGGCAATGAAGATGCCAAAGAAAACAAAGGAAGAAATAAATTTACGAAAAGATAAAATGCAGGAAGGACTGAAGAAGGCAATTACTGTTCCGATGAGTGTAATGCGAATTTCGGATTCATGCTGGGAGGCGATGATAGAAATGGCAAAGCTTGGAAATATTGCATCAAAAAGTGATCTCGAAGTTGGAGCAAAGTCATTAGAGACAGGCATTTGGGGAGCATTTAAAAATGTTGAAATAAATTTACCGACGATAGAAGATGAAAAATATAAGAATGAAATATTAGACGAAGCAAATCTGATTTTGGATAATGCAAATAAGAATTTTAAAAAGGTATGCAACGAACTTTCAAAAAGATAAGTTCAATATTTCCTTAAGTAAAGAATTAAATTAGTGATTTATAATCTTTAAATACTATAACTATCAAAACCGAAAAAAACAAAAATACCGAAAAATCCCCAAAACTTGAGAACACTTCAAAGAATTTAAATTCACTGAGAAGTATAACTCTTGATCTTATTATTTTAGTAATAATTTTTGTAATAGGTTTATTAGTTTATAAGGAAATGGCAAAAGATACTGTTATTATTGAACCGTTTCAGGTCCCGTTAGATCTGGAAAAGCAAAACATTACAGGGCAGGCATTAGTAAATAAATTAATGGATCAGATAGAAATAATAAAAGAGAAAACAGATACTTCATATAAAAATCTTGATTTCAAACCTGTGTTTTTTGATTCACAGCTTGAGATTGTTATTCCGGGTTCCGGAATTTCTTTGAAATCATTATTGCTTAATTTCAAAAACTTTCTTGGGAAAAAACAAACCCGCATTTCTGGTGAAGTCGTTTTGCTCAACGGGAAAATTTTTCTTACAATCAGAGTTATGGGTGAGCCCTCTAAAACTTACTCAGGTGAAATTTCAGAGCTTGATGATATATTGAAAGATGCTGCGCAGTATGTGTTGATTTATACACAGCCATATTTGCTTGCATATTATTTGTACTATAATTATGATAATAATAAAGATCAAGCGCTTGAGATGATTCAGTTTTCACTTACTCATGATCCTAAAGATGATGATGCAATGGCATATACATTGGACGGGTCAATTAAATATGATGAAGGGAAATTTGAAGAGTCAATCAAGCTTTATAAAAAGGCAATCGAAATTAATCCGAAATTTGTAGATGCATACAATGGCTGGGCATATTCTTTGTACGAACTTAAAAGATATGATGAGGCAGAGGAAGTTTATAAAAAAGCAAACGAGCTCGATCCGCAGAATGCATACACATATGATTACTGGGCGATAATGCGTGATGACAGGAATAAACCTGAAGAAGCATTTACAATGTTTGAAAAAGCAATTCAGCTTGATCCGAATAATACCGAGTTTTTATCAGACTATGGAAAGTCACTTTTGAAATATAAAAAATATGATGAAGCGCTTCAGATGTTTGAAAAAGTAATTGAAATTGATGCAAAGAGTTCTCTGGGATATTCAAGTCTGGGTGATTACTATTTTGAAAAAGAAGATACCGTTGAAGCTCTTGAGCATTACAAAAAAGCAATTAGTCTGGGCAGTAAAGATATTAAAAATTATTTACATGCAGCAAAAATACTTGCAGAGCAGAAGAATTTTGATGAAGCAAAAAAATTATTAACCAAAGCAATGGAACTGAATTCAAAGTACTATCAGACATACTCCGAAATGGCAGAAATATTAACAGAACAAAAAAAATATCAGGAAGCTATTACTATGTATAAAAAATCTATGGATCTTGATTCATCGGATAAAGAATTATTTGTTACTTATGGAAAGTTTCTTGAAGAGCAAAAGAAAGAGAAAGAAGCTCTGGAAATTTATAAAAAAGCATTGCGTCAGCAAACGGGAGATTCGGTTTATTTCAGAAAAAAAATTTCTGAACTTGAAATCGATAATTAAATAAAAAAATTAAATATTCTTTTTTATGAATGATATAAATTTATTTGAAAGAGTTTCATTTAACCCAATTTTAAAAACATACATTTTTGTTTATGTGGCTTTTGTATTGTTCTGTACGATAATTGGAATTCCACTTATGATTATCTGGCTTTGCGGATTCGGACAATGGTATAGCAGGCATTATTATGAAAAGCTCGAATGCGAATTTAAGGAAAGAGCATTGAGATTTCAAAAGGGAATTATATTAAATATAGAGAAGACAATACCTTTAGAGAATATACAGGACCTGACATTTATAGAGGGACCGCTTTTGAGAAAATTCAATTTAAGTATTCTGAAAGTTGAAACTGCCGGACAAAGCAAGGACAACAGTAATGAAATGAAATTGATAGGAATCGTCGATGCACATTTATTCAGAGATAAAGTTTTGGAACAACGAAGAAAAATTATCGAAAAAAGATTTGGTCAGAATAATGAAACACAGATTAATAATAATGTTGCATTCGAAGAAATGAATGAAACATTGAAAAGAATAGAACAATTGTTGAAGAAATAATTTTTTATCTGAAGGTAGTTTTAATTTTTTTTAAAGAATCTACTATGCTTGAATATTTTTTTCTGAAGATTTATGCATATAGGTTGTATAAAAAATTAATGAGATGAGAATTGAAAAGAGTACCAACGACGAACCTTTTGTTCCGAAGTTAAGCCCTCCTTTATCTGAAGTCTTTGTCATTAAGTCACCGAAAGTTGCACCAAACGGACGCGTTAAAACAAATGCAATCCAGAATAATACTACAGATGAAATTTTTGTGTAATAATATGCCAGCACAACTATGCCCAGCAGTGAACCAATTAATATTGCTCCGCCTGCAAATCCAAGTCCTGAATCGTCTGCAAGAAAATCTCCCAAAGCAGTTCCTAACGTATTTGAAAATAATATTGCTGTCCAGTAAAATAATTCACCTTTGAATGTTTTTATATTAGTAACCGATAAAGATTTTTCACTCGCTCTCCAAAGAATTAAAACTACAATCAGTATCGATATAAGGATAAGACTTCCGGCTGCATAACCTAAGCCAAGTGTTCTATCCATATAATCTGACATTGTAGTACCTGCTGTACTTGTTGAAAGAATTACTGTCCAGTATAATACGGGATTATACTTTTTTGATATAAGTTGCGCAATCAGTGTAACAATAAAAACACTGATTAATAAAATGGAACTGACTGCGTATCCAATATTTAATGTCATTGATAAAAGGTCACCTGCAGTTTCACCTAATGTAGTAGCACAAATTTTCATTACCCAAAATAAAATTGTAATCTCAGGTATTTTGTTCATTGAATTCATTTATAGTTATTTTGACTTTATATTCATTCCCAATCTCATGATTGGGAATGAATTTATTGAATTATGCAAAGGGAGATTATTATTAAAGATTTCAATTATTGTAAATGAATTCTTCTTTAAATCAGATATACTTTTAAAAATTAAATTAATCATCTTCATTCTCATCATCTTCATCCGATTCTTTGATTATATTTCCATTCTGACTGAGCAATACTTCATACTTTTTGTTTTTGAAGTCAACAATGACTTCATAAGAGATTTCATTTCCACTTGTCTTTTTCTCAGCCTCTAATATTTTTCCGGTTTTATATTTTTTATTTATTGAGTTTACAATATTCTCAGGCAAAGTGCTTATTCCGATTATCTCTCCAATTTCTAATATTGTTCCATCTTCTTTATATTCTATATCGCGGAAAATATTATCTTCTTTGGTTTCGATTTCATAAGTAGTAATTCCTTTCTCTTTGCCAACGTCATATCCTAAAATTTCTGAATTAGGATATGATTTTTTAAATGATTCCAAAACAATTTTAGGTATGTCTTTTTCAGAATATTTTTTATTCTTACTATCCTGAGCTTGCAGATGATTAATTAATGAGCTGTAAATAATTACAGCAAATACAAAAACAACAGTTTTTTTTAAAACTTGTTTATTTTTCATGATCTGATTCCTTTCTTTTTAGTTATACAAAAATAGTAATTTGATATGAAAACGGGATGAAAATGAAATGAAATTATTTTATCAATAAATATAAGGAAGTGAAACTATAAATGTCGATCCGTGATCGGGAATACTGGTCACTGAAATTTTACCGTTATGAGACTCTACTACAGCTTTTGCGATGGCGAGTCCTAACCCTGCACCTGCATTGACGTTTCTTGTTCTTGACAAATCTGCTCTTGAAAATCTTTCAAAAATACTCTCGAAGTTTTCCGGCGAAATGCCCATTCCGGAATCTTTGATTGAAATGGAAACTTCTTTTTTTTCAGAATCAATTTTTTCAGAACAAATAATGCTGCTGTCAGGATGTGAATATTTTATTGAGTTATCTAATAAATTTAAAAATACATTGAGAAGTAAAATTTTGTCGCCTTTAACCACTGTCTCGACGGAGCTATACTGGTTATCATCCAAATTTAAAATTATGCTGATATTTTTTTTCTTTGCAATCATATTGATTTTTGAAACTGCTTCTGTCAATACTTCTTTTAAACTTACATCGTCTCTTGAGATAATTATTTTCCCTGACTCTATCTGACTCAAAGATAACAGTCCGTCAACTATTTTTTGAAGACGCTCTGTTTCCTCCAAATTATTTTTTAAAACGCTTTCATATTCGGTAACTGTCCTTCGCTTTTGCAATGCAACATCTATTTCTCCTTTTAAAATTGTTAACGGAGTTCTTAATTCATGTGACGCATCAGACGTAAACTGTTTCAATGTCTGAAATGAAATTTGTAATCGTGAAATCATTCCGTTCAATGTATTTGTTAATTCAGATATTTCATCTCCGTTATTGTTTACTGGTAATCTTCTTTCTAAATTGCTTGCAGTTATTGTCTTTGCATTTTTTATTAATTCATTTACTGGTGCATATGCTCTTTTTGAAAGTATCCATCCGAAAATTGTTGAAAGAATTAAAAATACCGGAATGGATATTAATAATATTATTCTGAATTTATAAAGTGTTAATTCCAAATTTGACAATGGAACAGCCAATACAATCAGGAAATTTTTTGAATTATAATTAATCGGATATAATAATATTCTGAATTTGGATGGTGTTGATATTTGTTCGTCAGATAATATTTCTAAATTTTCAAAAATTTGCTTTCCCTTTAAAGATTCTTGAACCCACTCTTTTTCTATCGTAAGATTATAATTTAATTCAGTTTGTGATTTTAAAATAGATTTTCCGGAATCATTCAATATTTCAACACTTTGTTGCTTGCGTGTTGAAAATGGTAAATATGTTTCCGTGATTTCGTCAAATAAATCCTGCTGAATCCCTTCGTTTGATATTTCATTATTAATCGAACCGGCTAATATTAACATTGCTTTATCAAGTTCATCCCGGCTTTGATTTGCAAAAATATTATATAGTACTAAACTGAAAGCACACAATATCAATGCTAATATAAACATAAAATAAATTGTTAATTGTCCGCGAACTGATTTGATTATTTTCATTTGAATTATTTTTCCTCTCTTAAAACATAACCAACGCCAATTACTGTATGTATCAGAGGTTTGGAAAATCCCTTATCAATTTTTTGTCTTAAAAATTTTATATATGCATCTACAACATTACTTCCCATGTCAAAATCTATTCCCCAGACATTTTCTGAAATCTGTGTCCTGCTCATAACTCTTTTTTTATTTTTAAGAAGATATTCTAGTAAGGCAAATTCTTTTGCTGTTAAATTTATTTCAATATTATTTCTTTTGACTACATGCCCGGCTGTATCTAATGTCAGGTCGTCTATTTCAAAAACGAATTTTTCACTTTTTCCTCTTCTCAATAATGCTCTTATTCTTGCAAGCAGCTCTTCGAATTTAAAAGGCTTTGTCAAATAATCATCTGCTCCCATATTCAATCCTCTTACTTTATCTTCTGTCTGCCCCATTGAAGTAAGCATCAATATTGGTGTCTTTATTCCGACCTCTCTTAATTTATTGCATACAGAAAAACCATTTTGCTTTGGCAATAATATATCAAGAATTATTATGTCATAGTCCTTATTTATTGCAAGACTGTAACCCTTTACCCCGTCAAAAGCCGTTTCTACATTATAAGATTGCTCTTTCAATCCTTTTCGAATGAACTCAGATATTTTTTTTTCGTCTTCTATTAAAAGTATATTCATTGTGAAATTGATTTAGTAACAGGATTTATTTCATATTAAAATATTTGGAAGTTACTCTAAATATTGCCTGAATTAAGTTTTGGTTTTTTATATCAACGTAAAAAACTCTTCATTACCGAAATAATGATGTCTTATAATTTGTGCTTTGACCAGATTTACCAGAGTTCTGCTTGCCCGTCTTTCAGAGATATTTACTAACTTTTTAAAACCCTTTACAGTAATTTTTTCATTAAGATTTAGATAATCGAAAAGTGCTTTTTCTATAATTCCAATTGAAACTTTTACGGGAGGGGAATCGTGATTTGAATTACGTAGAATTTTTATAGTTTCTTTTGAAGCCAAAACACTCTTATCATTTAATCTGACATAAGCTTTTATTTCTTTTGAATCATCTTCTGTTACAAGTCTGTGAGGTTTTTTATTACTTTCCTGAATATGAACGACTACAATATCTTTATTCTTTAAAAGCATAATGTCAGTGTAAAAATAAATTTCGGGTTCACAATAAAATTTAGCAGCAGTTGTAATAAGTTCGAGTTCACCTTTTTCACTTTCGACTCCCTTTATAGTTTTATCATCATCAATACCGAATAAAATACTACCGCCTCCGGAATTTGCAAACGCAATCATTTCTTTGGCGATTTTTTCCGGAGAAGAAAATTTTCTTTTGAATTCAACCTTACTGTCTTCACCGCCTTCTATCATTTCTTTCAGCTCTGATAAGTACATTTAAAGATTATTGGTTTTTAAAATGTTTGCCGATTTGTCAATGTAGTCCTGAAGTATTATCTGTGCCGAGATACTGTCAACTAATCCTTTTTCCTGTCGCTTTTTCTTTTTCATTCCTGAATTAAGAATCCCTGATTCTGCAATTTTACTCGTAAATCTTTCATCATAGAAAATTATTTCAGTCTCAATCAATTTATTTTTCAAATACTCTTCAAGTTCATTTTTAAAAGTTTCTGTTTTTATTGTTTGAATTGTCTTTTCGGAATTAAAGTTCAGAGGATAACCAAGAATTATTTTTTCAATATTTTCCTCTTTAATAATTTTCAGAAGATTCGAAAAAAAATCATTATTGTTATAAAGATATTCCCTCGAAAAAGAATATTTTTTATTTTCATCGGTAATAGCAATACCAACTCTTTTTTCACCGTAATCTAATCCTAAATACCTGGTCTGTGATTCCATACTGATAGTACTATTTTAGAATTTCAAATTTCTTTTTTCAAAAAATCTTTTAATATTTTACCCGGTCTAAAATGAATTTTTCTTCTGCCCGGAACATATATAAACTCACCGGTTTTAATATTTCTTGCTTTAGGTTTAGGCTTGGTTTTCTTTACTTCGAAAACACCAAAGTCCCTTATCTCTATTCTTATTAGAGGGTCAGCATCAGTTAACATTTCCCGTATTGATTCAAAAAAAGAATCTACAATTATTTTCTCTGTAAGCTTTTTCCCGATTAATTTATTTCCAATTTTAGATTCTATATCCTTTCGGGTAAAAGTTTTTACACGTTTTGTTTTTGCCATCTTAATTACTAAATACTAATTATTAATTATTTACAGTTGCTCTGAATCTTATAAAATATAAAAATGATGAGTAAAGAATTATTAACATCGACACTATGTATAAATATGAATTTATCTGAATTAAAACAGGATTATTAATAACCGCAAACAAAATTATTAATCCAATGCTGAACACTGCAATTTTCCCAGGATAGTTAGACATAAGCCTTATATCTTTTTTTTTGTCAAGATAGATTCCGAAACTCAATATCAGAACATCTCTGATTACAATTACAGATACATACCATATCGGAATTTTACCGAGAATCAAAAGAATAATTGCTATTGATATAACTGCAATTTTATCTGCAAGCGGGTCTATAATTTTTCCGAATTCAGAAACCTGATTAAGCTTTCTCGCCAGATAACCATCAAGCAAATCCGAAAAATACATACATAGAACTAATATTATTATTAATGTATTTTCACTTTCAAATTTATAAAGAAGAAGATAACTAACAGGGATTATTAATAAAATTCTGAGTATTGATACTAAATTTGAAATGTAATAAATTTCTTTTTTTATTGTTTTCACGAATGGAAAATAATCAAATTTAAAAATAAAAGTAATAATCTAATTAAATAATATTTGAATAAAATATATTTAGATAATGCAGCAACTACCAAAGTAAATGAAGAAGTACTCGATGCAATGCTTCCGTTTCTCAGAGAAAATTACGGCAATGCATCATCAAATCATTCGTTTGGAAAAGTTGCAAAAGTAATGCTTGAAGATGCAAGAGATACTATTGCGGAATTTATCGGAGCTAATCCGAAAGAAATATTTTTTACAAATAACGGAACTGAGTCAAATAATTTTGCTCTTAAAGGAACAGCGTTTAAGTTTCCGGGAACAAATAAAAATCATATTATAACTTCATCAGTTGAGCACCTCGCTGTTCTTGATACTTTAAATTATCTCGAAACTAAATTTAATTTCAAAGTTACTTATGTCAAACCGGACTCTTCCGGCAAAATTTCTGTTGATGAAATTCAATCAAAAATTACTCCCGAAACTTTTTTAATTTCATTTATGCATTCAAATAATGAAACAGGAATTATTAATGATATCAAAGAAATATCAGAGCTGGCAAATAAAAATAACATAATAATGCATACAGACTCGGTGCAAAGTATCGGTAAAACAAATTTTAATGTAAGGGATTTGAATGTGAATTATGCTACAATCTCGGCTCATAAAATATACGGACCTAAAGGAATCGGTGTATTATATGTAAAAGATAAAACACCACTGGAAAAATTTATTCATGGTGGGAAGCAGGAAAGAGATATGCGTGGAGGCACGGAAAATATTGCATCAATTTCCGGATTCAAAAAAGCTGTTGAGATTTTGAAATTAAATTATGATGAAGATGTAAAACATTATTTAAATTTAAAAAAATATTTGATTAATAAATTAAAAGAATATTTCGAAGATTCAGTTTTGTTTAATTCCGGTGAAGATGAAAACTCTTTGCCAAACATTGTAAATATTTCATTTGATAAAAATAAATTAATGTATGATGAAGAAATGATATTGATACAATTAGATCTCAGAGGAATAGCAGTTTCGGGTGGCTCTGCATGTACATCCGGAACTCACCAGCCGTCACATGTTTTACTCGAACTGGGAAGAGACAGATTATCAGCATTAGGTTCATTAAGAATTTCATTTGGAAGAGACAACAATATTGATGAAGTTGATTATTTTATCAGCTGTTTGAAAGAGTTTGTGAGGAAAAAATAAAATTTATTTCGATTTCTTCAAATCAAGATGTTCATCAATGTCTTCATTACTTACTCCGCCTTTTTTTCTAAAAATTAAATTTTTCAAACTGATTATCATTCCGCTGAATATATAAAATAAACAGAATGAAAATGATCCTTCGCCATTTGTCAGAATGGTAATTACAACAGCTATAAAAAGAATTATGAAAGTAATAGGGTTTCTTTTGATTGCAGTAAGAGAAGGTTTTGGTAAACTGTCATATTTTATTTTACTTACCATTAATAAAGGAAGTGCTATTGCTAAAAATAAAATAAATGTTTCACTAACTTTTGTAGATAATATTTTATTATGATAAAATAAAATATAACTGACTATTGTCAATGCTGCCATTGGTGCGGGTAAACCATTGAATTTATCCTTATCAAATCCAACAAGCTGTACGTTAAATCTTGCTAATCTTAAAGCGGCAAATACCATTATCAGTGATGAAAGAACGATTCCAATGTCGCCTAAATCTTTTAAATAAATACAGTAAATTAAAAATGAAGGTGCAAAGCCAAAAGAAATCACATCTGATAATGAATCTAATTCCACACCAAATTTACTTGCAGAATTTGTAAGTCTTGCAGCTAATCCGTCAACAGCATCGAATAAAGTTCCATAAATTATAAACATTGCAGCATTATCAAATTCATTATTAGCAGAATTTATCACAGAGAGAAATCCGCAAACTGCATTAAGAATAGTAAATAAACTGGGTATGAATTTTTTTGAAATAAACATATTAAAACTCTGCTATAATTGTTTCACCGCCAACTGTTATATCATTTAACTTAACAAGAATCTTCGAATCCTTTTTAATAAAAACATCTACTCTCGATCCAAATTTTATCATTCCGAATCTTTCACCTGCATTTACGATACTGCCAACATGTATATCGTATACTATTCTTCTTGCAACAAATCCTGCAATCTGTTTAAACAGTATTTTATTTCCATTAGAAGCATCAATTCCGATTTCAGATCTTTCATTCCTTTCAGAAGACTTAGGATCAAATGCAACAATATAATCACCTTTGATATAATTAAGATAACTAACCTTTCCGTTAACCGGAATTCTGTTTACATGTACATTCAGAGGTGAGAGAAAAATACTTATCTGGATTAATTCTTCTCCTGCTTCAAAAATATTTTTTTCTTTATTAATTACATTCTCAATAACAACAACTTTTCCGTCTCCCGGTGAAATAATTTGATTTAATTTATAATCTTTAGGTAATTTTCTGTCAGGGTCCCGGAAAAAATATAAAGTGAAGATCCAGAGAAGTGCAGCTAAAATAAAAATTAAAAATTGTATAAAAATATTATTTATGAATAATCCGGTGACACACAGAATTAAGACAAAAATGAAAACTTTTATTATAACATCTTTACCATAAGGTGTAAGTTTTATCAAACTAAATTTAAATTAATTTATTTTTAAACGATTGCTGACTTCCTGATATGCCTCCTCAACTCCGCCAAGGTCAAAGCGAAACCGGTCTTTATCAAGTTTTTTATTTGTTTCAGAATCCCATAATCTGCATGTATCCGGAGAAATTTCATCCGCCAGTATGATATTTCCAAAATTATCTTTTCCATATTCCAATTTGAAATCAACCAATTTTAAATTTCTTTCAATAAAATATTTCTTAAGAATTACATTAATAGCGAGAGTCATTTTTTTAATGGTGTCTAAATCAAATTTATCAGCTAATCCCATAGCATAAATATGCTCTTCATTAAAAAGCGGATCACCGAGCTCGTCGGATTTCAAATAATATTCAACTATTGGGTTTTCAAATTCGGTCCCTTCTGTAAAACCAAATTTCTTCACCAGACTTCCTGCCGATATATTTCTGCACACCACTTCAATCTTTATAATGTCAACTTTTTTAACAAGCATTTCTGTATCAGAAAGAATTTCAAGAAAATGTGTTGGAATATCATACTGTTTCAGATGGTTAAATATTGCTGAGGAAATTCCGTTATTGAATTTACCTTTGTTAAGGATTTTATCCTTTTTTAAACCATTAAATGCAGTGGCATCATCTTTAAACTCCTGCAAATAAACATCGTCCGTCTCAGTTTTGTAAATTTTCTTGGCTTTACCTTCGTAAATTAATTCTTTTTTCATTAATAATTTATTTTTATTAAATTACCTAATCTGAAAGAAAGATTCTATTGAATTGATTGACTGAGTTTATGTTTAAAATCAGTTATGCCCAAATTAATTTTTAGAAATAAATCTATAAACAATTATAGTTTGGAGTCATAAGATTTCAATAAAATTGCGAGATTAATTTTTCAACTCTAAAATTTACACAATAAAATTAATTCTACTGTCCAAACAAAATT
>Ga0209591_10000828_pt1 | contig 39680 bp, 47 predicted proteins | sample MAT01_FD_187207 | JGI IMG/M metagenome (GOLD analysis project Ga0209591, IMG submission 187207) | Freshwater microbial communities from Lake Fryxell liftoff mats and glacier meltwater in Antarctica - MAT-01 (SPAdes) (version 2) | ecosystem: Environmental > Aquatic > Freshwater > Ice > Liftoff... | reverse complement strand
CAATTTGCCGGTAGCCAAAGAAGTCGCTAAAGCGATTCGTGGGTCATCGGGCGGATTGCGCTATGTGAAAGGGCTGGGTCTCGAAGTTGACGGGCAAGCGCAGGTATCGATGAATCTCGTCGACACCGAAAAAACGCCGCTGCACCGCGTCTTCGAAATCGTGAAGTCCGAAGCGGCGGCGCACGGGGTGCAGCCCACGTGGAGCGAACTGGTTGGCCTCGTGCCGGAGCGCGTGTTGCTTGAGGCCGGCGCGCGTCATGTGCAGCTGCGCGGGTACTCGCCCAACATGTTGCTTGAGCGCAAGGTGCGCGATGTCGTGGCTGGTGGTGAGTCGGTGTCCGCGTTCATGTCACGCGTGGCAGGGCCCACACCAACGCCCGGCGGTGGCAGCGTGGCCGCGCATGCTGGTGCACTAGGTGCTGCACTCGCCCAGATGGTCACCGGGCTCACGATCGGCAAGAAGAAATACGCCGCAGTCGAAGACCAGATGAAGTCGCTGTCGTTGCGAGCCAGCGCGTTGCGTCGACGGCTCACCGAGTTGGTGCAGCGCGACGCCGATGCGTACGAACACGTGCGCGCCGCATACGCACTGCCACGCGAACCGGAATCGGCCGCCGCCACGCGCGACGCGGCCATTCAAGCGGCGCTGATTCTGGCGTCAGAAGTTCCGCTCGAAACGGCACAAGCTGCGGCAAACGTAGCCGAGTTGGCGGCGACGATTGGTGAACAGGGCAACACCAACGCGGCAACCGACGCGGCCGTGGCGGCGCTGATGGCCGAGGCCGCGTGCAAGGGCGCAGTGCTCAACGTGCGGGTGAACGTCGTCGCACTTGATGCCGCGCATGCAGCGATTGGTGCACGGTTGGCGGAAGACGGTCGTGTGTGTGTCGCGCGTGCCAGCGAGCATGCCCGTCGTGCAGAAGCGGCAGCCGAGCGCGCGATGGGTCCGTCGTGATACGCGTCCAAACCACGGCGATGGCGCTGACAACGGTCGTCACGGTGTTGGCCATGACCGGGTGTCGTCGTAGCGCGGCGAACGGGCCCGGTGGCGTCGCATCACCGCGTGTCACGATCTCTGCTTGCCCTGCGGGCGTGGCGACGGCACCGAAAGACGACGCACCGTTGGCAAACCTCACCGTGAGCATCGCCACGGTCCCGCAAGTCGGGCGCGACACCGAAGCGACGCTGCGGCTGGAGGGTGAAACGACGCGCAACACGGTGCGCATCGACGCCACCACGCCGTCGCAGTTCGCCCTTGCGAAAGGCGTGTACGTGGTGCGCGTCTCGCTGTCAGGATACAGCGGTGCTGAAGGGCGCGTGACGCTGACAGCGGGGTGCGAAGCCACGATGACGATGGAGCTTCGCCGAGGGTCGAAGAAATAACGCGGCGTACAGGTCGCCTACTCCATGGAGGCCTGCGCGTTACTTACTCCACGGCGGCGTGACGCCGTTCATCCGCGCATACGCAATCGCTTGACCCAGGTGCTCGTGCAAATGCGTGGTGGTGCCGATCCACGCCGTTTGTTGCGTCATCTTTTGACCAAAGAAATCCATCGACGCGGCGGCCTTCGCTGAGGTGGTGCCCTTCATCGAAGCCTTGAGGTGCACGAAGCTCGCGTCTAACTCGGCCGCAATCTGCGCACGGGTGAGTTTGCGCTTCTCGTACGTATCGACCGTTTTATAGTCCTTCGCGTCGATCCCCGTGGCGGCCGGCGGCGCACTGCCAAACATCGCCGGAATCAGATAGTTGTCCGACGCAACGTGCAAGAACACCTCGCCAACGGAACGCGCCGTTGTCGGGCGCCATGCGTATTTGTCTTCCGGCATGGCCTTGGCCAGCGCGACGAGCTTTTGTTGCACGCCGTCGACGTCCTTCATGAGATCGGCCACCACTGGGGCCGCTTGCGCGGCAACACGAGTGACGGATGCGCTGATGAGGAGCGTGGACAGCAGCAGGGTGGACGTGAGGCGTGTCATGGGCGGCTGGGCGGTGAGAGAAGGTGCTGGTGCTACCGTCGGCCAAGCCACCCAAAAACTCTGTGCGCGCGTACGGGAGTGGCGCCTGCGCGGTGGTCACCGTGGCGAAGGCCACCGTGGCGAATAGCGCCCTCATGATCGGTCGATTTCGAATGCACGTAAGCATGATCTCTCGCTCCGGTTGAATGCGGATGGCACGATGCCGAATCGTTGACGTCACGCGCACACGCTTTCCGTCCTCCACAACATCCTCCGTCACTCGCTCACCGACCCGCACAAGCCCGGTCGGCGTCCGTCGCCACTCAAATTCTGTTCGCGCATACTCTCGACCGCTACGGCGTTCTTCCGACAGCGATGACAGTGTGAATCGGTAATCGCTGAACACGCTCATGCGTGCAGGTGGACTCGTGTCCTCCCACGTCAGCTCCACGCGAGGCATAGGACTTCCGATCGCAGGCGCATCGAGCGCAGACGTGCTTGGTGTCGGGTGCGGCGATGATTCATAGGACGAGTCAGCGCGAAGTTCAGGCTTCGTTGGAATGGCCAGCGGGGACCGGATGATGATCTCCGCCAACGCCGCATCGCTATCAACGCTCGAAGTGTCGTCGATTGCAAGCACAAGGTCGACCCAACCATCGCAAAGACGGCGGAGTTCGAATACGAGCGCTCCGCGACCGCCGACGACAACAACGAACGGACGCCGCCGAAGATGCGTCATTGGATCCCCCGAAGTTCGTGGACAACGGTAAGGACATTCTCGTGATTTCAGCAGCTGAACCTTTCATCTCCCTGGCTGCCCGTGCAAGTGTGCAGTCGCACCAAGATTGTCACTATCTGCTCGGCCTCTGCGGCGTTGGACGCTCGAGTGTGTCCGTGATCACGCTGCGGCGGCGCGACCACACCAGTCTCGGAACAATAGGAGCAATGGCGCGGTGAAGAGATGCATCGGGGGACCCTGAGCGAATTGGATGCACGTTCTGTTAATGGCAGTCGATGACGAACAAACCAATGTTGCTGCATTGTGTCGTAGCATCCTCAACAGCGATGTCGATGACGTCCGATAAATTCTCCTCGTCCGAAAAAGAAGACACGAAACCCAACGGGCAATTTTTGGGCTCGCCGTGTAGCGGCACTTCTCCTCGACCCATTCGATGGTTCGTCCGTCGACGCCCCCAGTTCCGGCCGGTGACACATGGTGGAGATGGCGTTAAGGACCCATTGAGTAGATACGTAAATGGTCTGTAGCGACCTATTATACCTGCTTTTTTGGCATTAGAGACTATATATTACCAGTATGTGTGACCATTTTGCCCCGTCAGTCGAGGACATCGCCCAACGCGCCGTCGCCCGCCGCCTCGCCAGAGGGTGGACCCGCGTCGAGCTGGCCGCTCGCGCTGGCGTCGCGCCCGACACGCTCAAACGCTTCGAGCAGACAGGCCAGATCTCACTCGCGCGCCTGCTCGCAGTCGCGCGTGTGCTCGACGCGGATCGCGAGTTCGCAGCGCTCTTCCCGCGAATGGAGGCGGAGTCCGTCGCCGAACTGGCACAGCTACGGCGCCGGCACTCGCGGAAGCGTGGCGTTCGACGCGCAAAACCAACCATCACCGATTTATGAGAACGCTGGAGGTGTGGATCGACTTCGGCATCGACGAGCACGGAAGGCCGGTTGCCGCACGCCAGGTCGGCACGTTGGTCGAGGACAGCCCGCGCGTGGCGTTCGAATATGCGACGTCGTTTCTCGACAACCCGCTGCCTCTCTCGCCGCTACACCTTCGTCCTCGCCGTGGGCTTTTTCGCCATGACGATCGTGACTTTGACGGCCTGCCTGGGATCTTCGCCGATGCGTTGCCGGATGGATTCGGGCGACTCATACAAGATCGGAATTTCGAACGTCGTGGAATGCATCGGCAACGAGTCACGCCATTGGACCGCTTGGCGCTTTTGGGTTCGGCCGCCATCGGTGCACTGAGTTTTGTGCCGTCACTGCAGCACGACGACGCGCCCGACATCGTGTGGCCGCTTGAGCTGGATCGCATCGCACAACAAGGCGAACGGTTGCTGGAAGGCAGCGCCGAAGAGGTGATGGACGAGCTTCGCCTCGCTGGAGGCTCCCCGGCGGGCGCACGTCCGAAGATTCTCGCGGCAGTCCATCCCGATGGTCGCATCGCCGCTTACCCGTCGACGAACTCCGGGGAAGTCGGCGCACCGCCGCTACCAGTTGGCTTCGTGCACTACCTCGTCAAGTTTGCGGCGCGAGATGACGTGGTCGCGTACGGCAACGACGCAGGCGCCGTCGAGCATGCGTATGCAACGATGGCGACTGCGGCAGGAATCGACATGCCACCTACACGCCTCTGTCGCGATCATTCGGGCGTACAATGGTTTGGAGCTGAGCGCTTTGATCGTCACGGGCTCCTTGGGCGGGGGCGACGGCACCTGCTTACCGTTGGCGGACTACTGCACGCAAGCCATCGCATTCCCTCGTTGGACTATGAGCAGGTGCTTCGTGCGACCATGCAGTTAACCCGCGATCTGCGCGCGGTGGCACAGATGTATCGCCGAATGGTCTTTAACGTCTTCTCGCACAACCGTGACGATCACGCACGGAACTTCGCGTTTCTCATGAACGCCGCAGGCGAATGGCACGTCTCACCGGCGTATGACCTGACGTTCAGTGCGGGGCCCGGCGGACACCACACGACGTCCGTCGCGGGCGAGTCGTTGGCGCCCACACGGGCCGCGTTGAAACGCGTTGCCAGGTCTGCAGGACTTGAGCCCAAGCGTGCTCACCAAATTATTGACCACGTCGATGAGGCCGTGTCGTCGTGGCCACAGATCGCACAGTCATTCGACATTGCTCCGGCCATCGTGCAGCGCGTCGATCGCTCTCTGCGTGACTGCCGCACGACGGCGATAACCTAAGGCGCGGCCGTCAGAAGAGCGACGCTCGGCGCACCCTACAGCGTCAAAATCCGCGGCCCACTCTCTGTGATCGCCACCGTATGCTCAAAGTGCGCCGAACGCTGCGCATCGGCCGTCACCACGGTCCACTTGTCGCTCAGCGTCCGCGTCTTGGCCGTCCCCACATTCACCATCGGTTCGATCGCGATGGTCATGCCGGCCACCAGCTTCTTGCCGCGCTTGGCCTTACCGTAGTTGGGGATCTGCAGCTCTTCGTGCGGCGAAAAACCCACGCCGTGGCCCACGAGTTCGCGCACGATCGAAAAGCCCTCAGGCTCCACGACCGCTTGAATAGCCGCACCAATATCGCCCACGTGGTTGTCGGGCACCGCGGCCGCAATACCGGCCGCCAACGCGCGCTCGGTCACCTGCAACAACTTCTTCGTGACGTCGTCGATCTCGCCCACCGGCACGGTGAGCGCAGCATCAGTATACATGCCATCGAGCTTGACCCCCACGTCGACAGTCACGATATCACCGGCGTGCAAAATCCGCTTCCGCGACGGAATACCGTGCACGACCTCTTCGTTGATCGAGATGCACACGCTGCCCGGGAAACCATACAATCCCTTGAAGGCCGGCTCTGCGCCCGCGTGCGAGCGAATGAACGCTTCACCGATCGCATCGATCTCTAACGTGCTGAGGCCAGGCCGCACGGCATCACGCATGGCCAGCAACGTCGCGCGCAGGATCACCCCGCCACGCGCCATGATCTCGATCTCGCGCGCCGACTTGAGCTGCAACCCGCCCGTTGAGCCCCCACCAAAGGCCACGTCTAGTGCCCTGAGGACTTCAAGAGGACGTTAAACCGAGTGCGGTCAACATCCGCCCTTCGATCTCGTCGAGCGCGCCCAACGCGTCGATCTGCACGATGTTGGCGTTGTGCTGGCGATACCAGTTGACCACAGGCGCAGTCTGCGACTGGTAGACCTCCAAGCGCTTGCGCACGGCCTCGGGCTCATCATCCTTCCGACGCACCAGCGTGCCTTGTTGCGCTTCGCCTTCCACGTTGCAGATCTCACCGGGCTGACGTCCGAAGAACGGGCGCTGGCACACATCGCAGGTGGTGCGTCCGCTCAATCGACGCACCAGCTCGTCTTCGTCAATTTCGAAAAGCAGGACCGCGTCGACGGATCGACCCAAGTCGGACAACGCATGCTGTAGACCCGCGGCTTGCGGCGTGGTCCGCACAACGCCATCAAGGATCACGCCGTTTTCCGCACTCGGCGCGGCCAACGCTTCCTTCATGATCCCCATGATCACCGCATCCGGCACCAGGTCCCCCCGGTCCATGGCCGCCTTGGCCTCAAGACCAAGCGGCGTTCCGTCGCGGACGGCGGCGCGTAATACATCGCCAGTGGCGATCTTAGGAACACCAAGGCGAGCAGCAAGCCGCTCGCCTTGAGTCCCCTTCCCCGCGCCAGGCGGTCCAAGGAGCACGATGATCATGTCGTGTAACGCGTGTTCGAGGTGGGAAACTGCGGTGTGTCGGAAGACGCGCGAAACGTCCGCGTGAAACTAGCTGCTTTGCGTCGCCTGACGGCCACGGAAGCGTACCCGTCCCTTCTTCATGAAGCCGTCGTACTTGCGAAGCAACAGATGTTGCTGCATCTGCGCCATCGTATCAAGCGCCACGCCAACCACGATCAGGAGCGACGTGCCACCAAACTGGAACGGCACGTTGATTAACCGCGCGATAACGATCGGCATCAGCGCAATGGTGGTCAGGAACAGTGCGCCCGGCAACGTGATGCGCTCCACCACCTGCTCGATGTACTCCGCCGTCTTCGCACCCGGTTTGACGCCTGGCACAAATCCGCCCTGCTTCTTCAGGTTCTCCGCCAGGTCGACCGGGTTAAAAATGATCGACGTGTAGAAGTACGTGAACAGCATGATCAGGACAGCCGACAGGATGAAATACAACCACGGGCTCGGACCGCTCGGGTTGAAGTACTCCGCGAACTCCTGCAGCTTTGCATTGCCACTGAACTGGGCAAGCGCCCCTGGGATCACGATCACCGACTGCGCGAAGATGATCGGCATCACGCCGGCCGTGTTGATGCGCAGCGGAATAAAGTTGCGTGCGGCCTCGCGCTGCCGACCACGCGCCATCGTGCGCTGCGGGATCTGGATCAGCACGCGGCGGGCTGCGACCGTAATCGCCACCACACCAGCCACCACAGCGACCATCAGCAATGCCAGTACGACCAACGACAACGGCGCGATCGCGCCCGTTGACACAAAGCCGACGGTCTTGACCATGGCTGGCCACATCCCCTCGACAATCGAGAAGAAAATGATCAGCGACGCCCCGTTACCCAGGCCATTCTCGGTGATTTGCTCACCCAACCACATGACGAAGATCGCGCCCGTGGTGAGGAACAGCATCATCTGTATGATGAACCACGGCCCCGGCACCGACACGGCGTTCGGCAACGACGAGGTAAAAAGCGCGAAGCCATATCCCTGCACGAGTGCCAACAGCACCGTGAGGTAGCGCGTGTACTGCGTCAACTTTTTACGCCCATCCTCGTCCTTCTGCATCTTGTCGACGGTCGGCACCACGGCACCGGCGATCTGCACGAAGATACTGGCCGAGATGTACGGCATGATGCCGAGTGCGAAGACCGTCGCCTTCGACAGTCCGCCACCCACAAACATGTCATACAGATTCAGCAGGCCGTTATTCTGCTTGGTGAAAAAATCCGTGACCGCCTGAACGTCGATACCGGGCGCCGTGATGTGCGCTCCGACCCGATAGATCACCAAACACATCAATGTGAAGGTGATCTTGGACCAAAGCTCCGGCGTTCGGTAGATGTTCGACAGGGCCTGCGTCGCCTGATTGTCTTCTTGCGCCATGAGACCCGGAAGTAATCTGTTATTCGTCGATGCGGCCACCGGCCGCTTCGATCTTCGCCTTAGCCGCCGCGCTGACCTTCACGCCGCGAACCGTGAACGCACGCCCTACCTCGCCATTCGACAACAGCTTGGCCGGGCCGTGACCGACCCGAATCATGCCTGCCGCGACCAGCGTGTCAATCGACACCTCGTCACCGGGCAACTGCGTCAGATCGTTCAACCGCACGACCTGCGCTTCCACGCGGAACGGGTTCGTGAAACCACGCTTCGGGATCCGACGCGTGATCGGCATCTGGCCGCCCTCAAAATGGGGCTTGCCACCGCCGGGGCCACCATGACCCGAGCGGGCCAGCGATCCCTTATGTCCTTTGCCGGACGTCTTACCCGTACCGGAGCCTGGTCCGCGACCGAGACGCTTGCGCCCTCGGTGCGAGCCGGGCGCGGGCTGCAGGTTGTGAAGTCCGATCTTCTCGACGCTCTCGGCGTCCGTCTTCTGTGCCACGCGCTTATTCCTCCACCGGTGTCACCGACACCAAGTGACGCACCTTCTTGAGCTGACCGCGCAGCGAGGCGGAATCCTGCTGCACAACGCTGGACTGGTGGTTACGCAAACCCAGAGCGGCGAGCGTCAAGCGCATCCGCCACGAGTGTCCGATCCCACTGCGCACCTGCGTGATTTTCAACTTGCCTGACGTCGGCGCCTCGAGCTTGGGCGACTTCGCCGGGCCCTTCGACGGATGCCATACGAATGTACGCGGCATTATGCCACCTCTTCAGCAACAGGCGAGCCGCCAACAACCGCCGCCTTACGATGATCTTGCGCTTCCGTCCGTGACTTGGCACGTGAGCGATACCCGATTTCCGACACTTCGATCCCGCGCTCCTTCGCCGCCTGTTCGACGGTGATCAGGTGCAGCAGGCCATCAAGCGCGGCGAGCACCATGTTGTGCGGATTCGTCGAGCCCAGCGACTTGGTCAGGATGTCATGAATTCCGGCGCACTCCAGCACGGCGCGCACGGCACCGCCGGCGATGACACCAGCACCCGGCGCGGCCGGCTTCATCAACACCTTCCCTGCGCCATGCTTGCCCACGACTTCGTGTGGGATCGTCGAGCCGGTCAACGGCACGGACACCATGTTGCGACGCGCGGCGTCGACGGCCTTGCGGACCGCCTCAGACACTTCGTTCGCCTTGCCGGTGGCAAAGCCGACCTTGCCCTGCCCATCGCCCACCGCGACCAGCGCGTTGAACGAGAAGCGACGACCACCCTTTACGACCTTCGCGACGCGATTGATCGCAATGACGTTTTCCACCAGGTCGCTCTGCTCACGCTCCTGCGATGGTCCACGACCGCCGTCACGTCCACCACGGCCATCACGTCCACCACCAGGAGCGCCGCCTTCACCACCAGGACCACGGCCACGGCCTGCGCCGCCACCCGGGCCGCCACGACCCGGAGGACCGCCAGGGCCGCCACGTCCACCACCCGGACCGCCACGACCGCCACCAGGGCCGCCGCGACCACGCCCGCCTGGGCCACCACCACTCCGTGCGCTGCCACCCGGCGCGCCACCAGTTCCCGCTGCGTTTGCCATGATCAGAACTCCAGGCCGCCCTCTCGGGCGCCATCTGCCACGGCCTTGACGCGGCCGTGATACTGGTAACCGGCACGGTCGAAGACGACCTTCGCGATGCCAACCGCTTTCGCCTTCTCGGCAACTGCTTTGCCGACTGCCAGCGCGCGCTCCGACTTCGTGCCGTTCATCCCTTCGTCGCCAACGGTCAGCAGCGTGCGCTGCGCGACATCGTCGACGATCTGGGCATAGATATGCTTCACCGAGCGAAAGACCACCAGACGCGGACGCTCCGGGGTTCCGTTCACTGCCTTGCGTACGCGCAGGTGGCGACGCTTGCGCCGTTCTGCATCCGTACGCGGGATCGCGATCTTGGCCATTACTTGCCTCCTGCCTTACCGGCCTTACGCCGGACGACTTCGCCTTGATACTTGACGCCCTTGCCCTTGTACGGCTCCGGCTTGCGGAAGCTACGGATCTCGGCCGCAACCTGTCCTACCAACTCTTTGCTCATCCCGTCGATGATCACCGTCGTCGGGTTCGGCGCACTGATCTTCACACCGTCCGGCGACTTGTACTCGATCTGATGCGAGAAGCCCAACGACAACAACGCGCCGTACGGCTTCATCTCGGCCTTGTAGCCGACGCCCATGATCTCGAGCGTCTTCTGGAAGCCCTTCGTGACGCCCTCAACCATGTTCGCCACGAGCGTGCGCGTCAAACCATGCAGCGCCTTATGACGCTCTTCGTCCGACGGGCGCTTGACCAACAGGTCGGCCCCCTCGTGCGACACGATCATGTCGACCGGAAGCGTGCGCACCAACTCACCCTTCGGCCCCTTCACCGTCAACCTGCTTCCATCGATCGCCACCGTAACACCCGCGGGCACCGGAATCGGACGCTTGCCGATACGCGACATAGAACCCCCTTACCAGACGAGGGCGAGCAATTCGCCCCCGGTCTTCGAGGCGCGCGCGGTCTTGCACGACATGACACCCTTGGATGTACTCAGGATGGCCATGCCCAGTCCGTTGCGCACACGCGGGATCTCGGAGACGCCGACGTACTTCCGGAGACCGGGCGTCGAGATGCGCTTCGCTTCACGAATAACCGACTGGCCACCGTGGGCGTACTTGAGAATGACGCGAAGGACGTGCTTGCCGTCCTCCAATTCCACCGTGCGATAGTCCTGAATGAAATGGCTCTCTTTCAGGATGCGCGCGATTTCGATCTTCATATTCGAAACCGGCATGTCGACGCGGCGGTGCTTGGACGCACACGCATTGCGCAGCCGCGTCAGCATATCGGCAATAGGGTCGTTGAGACTCATGCTCTCTGGGTTCTCCTATGGTATCCGCTCAGGGCGGACCTGTAGGAAGTGAAAAGGAAAAACGCGGTGAACTACCAGCTCGCCTTGCGGACGCCCGGGATAAACCCGTTGAGCGCCATATCGCGCAACGCGATCCTGCTTAACCCGAACTGCCGAAGGAAACCACGCGGGCGCCCGCTCATATTGCAACGGTTGCGCACCCGCGTCGCCGAAGAGTTACGCGGCATTTTGTGCAACGCGTTGACTGCCTCAAGCTTCTCTTCCTGCGTGCTCTTGGGATTCTGGATGATGGCCTTCAACGCCGCGCGCTTCGGCGCATGCCGCGCCACCAACACTTTGCGCTGCGCGTTGCGGGCCAACTTACTCGTCTTCGCCATGAATAGTCCGGTGTCGTGAGTTAGGCGGCGGCGACGGCAGCAGGCTGCGGCGCCTTCGGCGTGATCGGCTTATCATCACCACGGAACGGCATTCCCAACTGGTGCAGCAGCGCGAACGCATGTGCATCCTTCTGGGCCGTCGTGACAAACGTAATGTCCATGCCGTGGATCGACTCGACCATGTCATAGTTGATCTCCGGGAAGATCATCTGCTCCTTGATGCCGAGCGTGTAGTTGCCACGACCGTCGAACGACTTCGTGCCCAGGCCGCGGAAGTCGCGGATACGCGGGCACGCCACCGTCACGAAACGATCGAGGAACTCCCACATTCTGCCAGCGCGCAGGGTCACCGACGCGCCGATTTCCTGGCCCTCACGCAGCCCGAAATTCGAGATGGCCTTCTTCGCCTTCCGGCGAACAGGCTTCTGGCCCGTGATCAGCGCCAACTCCTCGACGACCACGTCCAGCAGCTTTGGCTGCTTGGCCGCCTCGCCAACACCGCAGTTGATCACGATCTTCTCGAGCGTCGGAATCTCATGCCCGTTGGAGAAGTCAAACTGCTTCGCCAGGTTTGCCCGGACCGTCTGCTCGTAATAGGCCTTGAGGCGCGGTGCGGCAATGGTCAACCCTTCGCCCGCATGCTGGCGCTTGGTGAAGTCGACCGCTTGACGCGGCTGACCGGCGGCCTTGCCACCCTTGCCACCCTTCGCGCCCGCGCCACCCTTCGCTGCGCCGCTCTTTGCGGCACCGCCCTTGGTTGCGCCACCCTTTCCACCAGATTTGCCGGCGGCCTTGCCGCCAGCCTTGTTGTCTTTGCTTGCCATCGTCTCGGTTCCTCGACTCAGCGTGCGCGGGAGATCACTTCACCGCTCTTCACGCCGACTCGTTCCTTCGTGCCGTCTTTGTCGATGCGCGTGCGAACGCGCGTCGGCTTGCCGGACTTGGAATCGAGCAGCATGACGTTCGACGCATGGAAGGGTGCGGCCATCTCGATGATGCCGCTGGTCTCTTCCGGTCGACGCGCCTTGCGGTGCTTCTTCACGATGTTGATACCGTCCACCTTAATGCGGCCCGTCTTGGGGTAGACCAGGAGCACCTTGCCCTCTTTCCCCTTGTCGTCGCCGCGCATCACGCGCACGGTATCGCCCTTCGTCACATGGATCACATCACGCGACGCCTTGAGCGCATGACGCCCCGCGCCGAGTCGCTGACCGCGATCCGTCTTGTAGTACACGTTCTTCCGCATCTTAGAGCACCTCAGGCGCCAGCGAGACGATCTTCATGTAACGCTTCTCGCGGAGCTCACGGGCCACGGGACCGAAGATACGCGTCGCCTTGGGTTCGCCGTTGTCGTTGATGATCACGACGGCGTTCTCGTCGAAACGGATGTAGCTGCCGTCCTTTCGTCGCGTTTCCTTCACCGTGCGCACCACCACGGCCTTCGCGACGTCAGACTTCTTCACAGTGCCGTTGGGCAGGGCGTCCTTCACCGCCACGATGACCTTGTCGCCAAGGCCCGCATACCGGCGGCGCGTGCCGCCCAACACACGGATCACCAGGGCGCGCTTGGCACCACTGTTGTCCGCAACCTTCACGATGGATTCCTGCTGGATCATGGCTCAGTTCCCTTAGCGCGCGCGTTCGACAATCTCGACCACGCGCCACCGCTTGTCCTTTGACAGCGGCCGGGTCTCCATGATGCGCACGGTGTCGCCCACCTTCGCCGAGTTCTCCTCGTCGTGCGCTTTGAGGCGACGCGTTCGCGTCACCATCTTCCCATACTGCGGATGCGGCATGCGTCGGTCGATACGCACCACCACCGTCTTATCCATCTTATCGCTCGTGACCAGTCCGATACGCATCTTGCGTGCGGTCCGGTCGAGCGCAGCGCCATTGTGCGAGGCGTTCGTCGCGTTCTGTGTGTCTGCCATGTTGACTCGGTCCTCCGGTTAGCGGCCGCTGGCCTTGGTGGCCTTGGTGGCCTTCTTCGGAGCCGCCTTCCTGGCGGCCGCCTTCTTAGCAGGCGCCTTGACAGCCGCTGCCGTTTCACGCGACAGTCCGAGCGCACGCTCGCGACGCACCGTCTGCAACCGCGCGATGTCCTTGCGGATGCTCCGCAGGCGCAACGGCTCTTCCAGCGCTTCCGACGCGCTGCGGAACTTGAGACGGAAACGCTCTTCCTCCAACTCCGCGATGCGCGCCGTCAACTCCTTCTCATCGAGACTGCGGATCTCGTCAGCCTTCATGGGTCACCGCCTCCTCGCGAGCGACAAACTTGGTCTTCAAACCCAACTTGGCGGCCGCGAGTCCCATTGCCTTTTCGGCGAGCTCCTTCGACACACCTTCGATTTCGAACATCACCCGGCCCGGCTTCACCACCGCCACCCACATCTCGGGCGCACCTTTGCCCTTACCCATGCGCGTTTCGGCAGGCTTCTTCGTGATCGGCTTATCCGGGAAAATCCGGATCCACACCTTACCGCCACGCTTGATGTGACGAGTCATCGCGACACGACACGCTTCGATCTGACGGCTCGTCACCCAACCTGGCTCCAGCGCCTGCAACCCGAACGTCCCGAAGGACACTTCAGCGCCGCGGTGCGCGAGCCCAGTCATACGACCCTTGAACATCTTGCGGAATTTGACCCGCTTCGGACTCAGCATCTCTCAGTCTCCTCAGGCGCCGGTCGAGTAGGTCTTGCCGCGACGATCTTCCACAATTTCGCCCTTGAAGATCCACACCTTCACACCAATGGTGCCGTACGTGGTCTTCGCCGTGCTCGTCGCGTAATCAATGTCCGCGCGCAACGTGTGCAGAGGCACACGACCTTCGTGGTAGCCTTCGACGCGCGCGATTTCGGCGCCGCCCAAACGACCACCCGCCTTCACCTTGATACCCAGAGCGCCCATCCGCATGGCGCTCTGCACCGCACGCTTCATCGCGCGACGGAAGGAGATACGCTGCGAGAGCTGCGCAGAGATGTTGTCGGCCACGAGCTGCGCCTCAACTTCCGGACGCTTGATCTCCTCAACGTTGATGCCGACTTCCTTGCCCGTCAGCTGCGCCAACTCGTCACGCAACTTGTCGACTTCGGCACCCTTCTTCCCGATCACCACACCCGGGCGTCCAGTGTGCACCGTCACCACAACCTTGCCCGGCTTGCGCTCGATGCGCACGTCGGAAATGGCCGCGTTCTCAAGACGTGCCTTGAGATACTTGCGGAGCAGCGCGTCTTCTTTGAGCAGCGCCGGCATGTCCTTCTTCGCGTACCAGGTTGACCGCCAGTTCTTCGTGATACCGAGGCGAAACCCGATCGGATTTGTTTTCTGTCCCATTAGCGCACCGCCTCCGCCACGATGATCTCCACATGGCTCGTCCGCTTCAACATCGGTGTCGCCCGACCCATGGCCGCCGGCGTCCAACGCTTCAGCTTCTGACCCTCGTTCACGATTGCCTTCGTAATCACCAACGCATCCTCGTCGACCGAGGTGTTCGCGGCACGCGCCGCCTGCTGCACGTTCGACACCGCGCTCAACAACGTCTTCTCGATCTGCTCGGCTGCGTGCTTCTTGCTGAAGCGGAGCAGCGCCAGTGCATCGTTCACCCGCTTGCCGCGGATCTGATCGATGACGAGACGCATCTTGTATGGCGACTGACGGGCAGTGCGCTGAATCGCGCGCGCCTCAATCCCCGTCTTGCCCACGGACTTCGGATTATTCGACATGGCTTACTTGCCTCCCTTGGGCACGCCAGAACCCTTCTTGTCCGCCGCCTTCTGCCCCGCGTGACCGCGGAACAAGCGCGTCGGCGAGAATTCGCCCAGCTTGTGACCAACCATGTTTTCCGTCACGTACACCGGGATGAACTTGTTCCCGTTGTGCACCGCGAAGGTGTGTCCCACGAACTCGGGAAGAATGGTGCTCGCACGCGACCACGTCTTCACCACTTTCTTTTCGTTGCGTCCGTTCATGGCGAGCACCTTGGCCTCCAGGCGCTCAGAGATAAACGGGCCCTTCTTAATGCTTCTGGACATATCGGTTCTCGGCTCTCGCTAGCGGCTATTGGGTGGCTTTGCCGCGCTTGCGGCCGCGGACAATCAGACGCGTCGACGACTTCTTCTTGTTGCGCGTCTTGACGCCCTCTGGCTTGCCCCATGGGCTCACCACGTTTCGTCCACCGCGCGTCCGACCACCGTGCGGGTGATCGACCGGGTTCATGACTTCACCACGCACCTTTGGCCGCTTGCCCAACCAACGGCTCTTGCCTGCCTTGCCGTGCGACAGCAACTCGTGTTCGGAGTTACCAACTTCACCGATCGTGGCGATGCAGTTGCCGTGCACCAAACGCATTTCCGTGCTCGCCAACTTGAGCGTCACGTAGTCGCCTTCTTTCGCCACGACCTGAGCAAACGTCCCGGCCGAGCGCGCCATCTGGCCGCCCTTGCCGATTTTGAGCTCGATGTTGTGCACCGATGTACCCAGCGGCACTTCCTTGAGCGGCATCGCATTGCCCGTACGCACATCGGCGCCCGGACCCGACACCACCGTATCCCCTTGCTTCAGTCCCTTCGGATGCAGGATGTAGCGCTTCTCGCCGTCGGTGTACTCGACCAACGCAATGCGAGCCGAGCGATTCGGATCGTACTCGATCTCCTTCACCGTGGCCGGCATGCCATGCTTGTTGCGCTTGAAATCGATCAAGCGATACATGCGCTTATGCCCACCACCGATGCGGCGCATCGAGATGTGCCCGTGATTGTCGCGACCACCCGACTTCTTGATGGGCTCGACCAACGACTTTTCAGGCGTCGTCCGCGTGATCTCGGCGAAATCCGACACCGAACGAAAACGCGACGCTTTGCTGACTGGCTTGAACTGACGAATTCCCATGCGACTCAGCCCTCGAAGATCGCAATCGAATCGCCGTCACGCAGCGTCACAATTGCCTTCTTGGTATGTGGACGGCGTCCGATAGACTGGCCGACCCGACGTGCCTTGCCGCGCGCGTTCGAAGTCCAAACACCGGTCACCTTCACACCGAAGAGACGCTCGATCGCCTCTTTGATCGTATACTTCGTGGCGTCTGGCGCCACCTCGAACGTGTATTCGCCGCGATCCTGGTAGGCCGCCGACGAGCGCTCCGTAATGATCGGGCGCATGATCGTGCGATGAAGAGTGGACATCGCTTACGCCTCCGTCGATGTCTGAGTCAACGCGGCCGATTCGATCACGACAACGTCCGACCAGAGAATGTGATACGTGTTGACGTCGGTAAACGGCATCACGTGCGCACGGTCCAAGTTGCGCGCGCTCAAGTACACGTTCGGCTTCACACCGTCGGTCAGGAGCAGCACCTTCTTGCCCGTCACGCCCAGCTTGTCGAACAGCGCCAGGATGGACTTGGTCTTCGGGGCGCTGTAGTTCAGGGAGTCCACGACCAGTACCGCGTTCTCGCGCGCTCGCGCATTCATCGCGCTCTTGCGCGCCAAGGCACGCACCTGCTTCGGCACGGTCTGCGTGTACTTGCGAGGAATCGGACCGAACACGGTACCACCGCCCGGCCAGTTGGGCGCGCGCGTAGAACCCTGCCGTGCACGACCGGTGCCCTTCTGCTTCCACGGCTTCTGGTTACCACCAGTCACTTCGCCGCGCGTCTTGGTCTTGGCCGTGCCCTGGCGACGATTGGCGAGAAACGCCTTCACCGCCTGGTGCATGACCGGCACGTTGACGATGCCGTCAAACGTCTCTTCGGGCAGCGTGCGTGTACCGCTCTGCTTGCCCAGCGCCGAGAACACAGGCGCCTGAAAGGTTGTGGTTTCTTCGGTCATGATCAGCCCTGCTTGCGCACGAAGACGATGCCGTTCGTCGGCCCCGCCACGCTGCCGCGCAGGTAAATGAGATTGCGTTCCGCATCAACCTTCTCAACGCGAATGCTGAGCGCCGTATGACGAACGTTGCCGTACTGGCCGGGCATCTTTTTGCCCTTGATCACACGCGACGGATCGGTACCCGCGCCAATGGAGCCAGGCTTGCGGTGCTTCGTATTGCCGTGTGTGTTCGGTCCACCATGGAAACCATGGCGCTTGACGACACCCTGGAAGCCACGACCCTTGGTCGTCCCTTCCACTTTCACGCGTTCACCCGGCGTGAAAATGTCCACCTTGATGATATCACCCACCGCGTACGTCGGGACCTCGGGATTCTTACCCGGGGCGTCGTCGAGGCGGAAGCTGCGGAGCACGGCCGGCGGCGCATCAAGCCCCGCCTTCTTCGCGTGTCCGACTTCAGCCTTCGTCGCGCGACGTCCGCGCGGTGTGTGCTCGCCCTTCTTATTCTCGCGGGCGACGCGCTGCGCCCCGTATCCGAGCTCCACCGCCGCGAAACCGACCGCCGCAGTCGTCATCACTTTCGTGACAGGATTGGGCGTGGCCTCCACCACGGTGCAGGGCACTTGCTGCCCCTGCTCGTTGAATAGCTGAGTCATCCCCAGCTTTTTGCCGATCATGCCGATCATGAATTCCCTTTCTCCGTGCAAAGTCGCGGGCGAGCGTCGCTCCGTTGGACTGTCGTCGCCACCGCGGAAGTGCGAGAAGCGACGCAGTAGGGAGTATGGAGTAGTGAGTACTTGAGTACGTACCTGCAGTACCCAGTACTTTCGGTGCAGTACTGAGTACTTGAACGGCAGTACTGAGTACAACGCCCCTCGCATACGACCCACGTACTACTACCTACCGCTGCAGATCTACTGAGTACTGCACCTGAAGTACTCAGTACTGCACCTGAAGTACTCAGTACTGCACCTGAAGTACTCAGTACTGCACCTCAAGTACTCAGTACTGCACCTGAAGTACTCAGTACTGCACCTCAAGTACTCAGTACTGCACCTCAAGTACTCAGTACTGCACTTGCAAGTACTCAGTACTGCACTTCAGTACTCAGTACTCGTTACTACCTACTCCCTACTCACTCGACCTTGATCTCCACGTCGACACCGGCGGGAAGATCGAGCTTCGTGAGCGCGTCAACCGTGCCCGGGCGCGAATCGAGTATGTCGATCAGGCGCTTGTGTGTTTTCAGCTCAAACTGTTCGCGCGACTTCTTGTCCACGTGCGGTGAGCGCAACACGGTCCACCGTTGCGTCTTCGTCGGGAGAGGAATCGGACCCGACACCTGGGCGCCCGTCTTTTCAGCGGTACGCACGATGTCTGCCGACGCCTGATCGATCACAGCGTGGTCAAATGCCTTTAAGCGAATGCGGATACGACCGGCCATCAGGATACTCTCGGAAAAGGAACGACTGTGCCGCGCGCCGAGTGACGGCGCGCGGCACAGCAATCGTCAGGCAAGGATCTTCGTCACGACACCGGCGCCGACCGTACGACCACCCTCACGAATGGCGAAGCGCAGCGCCTCTTCCATCGCGATCGGGATGATCAATTCGATCGTCATCTGCACGTTGTCGCCCGGCATCACCATCTCCATCCCTTCCGGGAGCTCGATCGTGCCCGTCACGTCTGTCGTGCGGAAGTAGAACTGCGGACGGTAGCCCTTGAAGAACGGCGTATGACGGCCACCCTCTTCCTTCGTGAGGACGTACACTTCCGAGTGGAACTTCGTGTGCGGCTTGATCGAGTTCGGCTTGGCCAGGCACATGCCGCGCTCGATGTCCTTCTTGTCGATGCCGCGGAGGAGCAAACCGACGTTGTCGCCGGCGCGTCCTTCGTCGAGCAGCTTGCGGAACATTTCGACGCCCGTGACGATCGTCTTCTTCTCGGAATTGTAGCCGACGACCTGCACTTCTTCGCCGACCTTCACAATGCCGCGTTCGATACGTCCCGTGGCCACCGTGCCGCGACCCGTGATCGAGAACACATCCTCGACAGGGAGCAGGAACGGCTTGTCGATCTCACGCATCGGAATCGGGATATACGAATCCAACGCTTCGTACAACTTCATGAACTCGGCCACCCACTTCGGGTCACCGTTGATCGCGTTGATCGCCGATCCACGGATCACCGGCGCGTCATCGCCCGGGTAGTTGTACTTCGACAGCAGCTCGCGGACTTCGAGCTCGACGAGGTCGAGCAGTTCTTCGTCGTCAACGAGGTCGCATTTGTTGAGGAACACGACCACCGAGGGCACATTGACCTGGCGCGCCAGGAGAATGTGCTCGCGCGTCTGCGGCATCGGACCGTCAACGGCCGACACAACCAGGATGGCGCCGTCCATCTGCGCGGCACCCGTGATCATGTTCTTCACGTAGTCCGCGTGTCCCGGGCAGTCGACGTGCGCGTAATGACGGTTTTCCGTCTCGTACTCGACGTGCGATGTCGCGATCGTCATGATCTTCGTGGAGTCACGGCGACCCTGCGACTCCGAAGCCTTGGCGACTTCGTCGTACGCAATGTACTTCGTGCCGTAGCCCTTCTCCGCCGAGATCTTCGTGAGAGCCGCCGTCGTCGTCGTTTTGCCGTGGTCGACGTGGCCGATCGTTCCCACGTTCACGTGCGGCTTGTTCCGCTCGAACTTTGCCTTGCCCATGGTTCGATTCTGGTGTTGGGTAGTGAATGAGTGGGTGAGGCTTACGCCTTCACCTTGGAAATGATCTCTTCGGCCTTCGACTTCGGCACTTCTTCGTAGTGCGAAAACTCCATCGAGTAGACCGCTCGCCCCTGCGACATGCTGCGCAGTTTGGTCGAGTAACCGAACATCTCGCCGAGCGGCACCGTCGCCGAGATTACCTGCGCTTCCCCACGCTGCATCATGCCGCCAATCTTGCCGCGCCGCGAGGAGAGATCGCCGAGGACGTCACCCATGTACGCTTCCGGGCTCACGACCTCGACCTTCATCACCGGCTCGAGCAAGCAAGGATTGGCCTGACGGGCCGCCTCCTTGAACGCCATCGAGCCAGCAATCTTGAACGCCATTTCGGAGGAGTCGACATCGTGGTACGAGCCGTAGATCAGCTGCACCTTGACGTCCACCACCGGGTAGCCGGCCAACACGCCGGTTTCCAGCGCTTCCTTGATACCTGCTTCCGTCGGTCCGATGAACTCACGCGGGATCACACCACCAACCACCTTGTCTTCGAACACGAAACCCTGCCCCTGCTCGCTGGGCTCCATGTTGATGACCACGTGGCCATACTGACCCTTACCACCAGACTGCCGAATGAACTTGCCTTCGATCTTCTCAACGCGCTTCTTGATCGTTTCACGGTAGGCCACCTGCGGGCGACCCACGTTCGCATCGACCTTGAACTCACGCATCATGCGGTCGACGATGATCTCCAGATGGAGCTCACCCATACCGGCGATGATCGTCTGACCCGTTTCCGGGTCTGAGCGCACACGGAACGTCGGATCTTCTTCCGACAGCTTCTGCAGTGCAATCGCCAGCTTGTCCTGGTCCGCCTTCGTCTTCGGCTCAATCGCGACGTCGATCACCGGCGCCGGGAACTTCATGGCCTCGAGAATGATCGGATTGTCTTCTGTGCACAGCGTATCGCCCGTCCGCGTGTCCTTCAGACCGATCGCGGCAGCAATGTCGCCCGCGCGCACCTCTTCGATCTCTTCACGCTTGTTGGCATGCATCTGCAGCAGACGTCCGACACGCTCACGCTTGTCCTTCGTGCTGTTGTACACGTAGCTGCCCGACGCCAGCACGCCTGAGTAGACGCGGAAGAACGTCAGTTTTCCGACGAACGGGTCGGTCGCGATCTTGAACGCCAGCGCCGCGAACGGCGCTTCGTCGGTGATCGGCGCTTCAATGAACGTTTCGTCGTGGTGCGGCAAGTGCCCCTTGATGGCTGGCACGTCGACCGGTGCGGGCATGAAGTCGATGACCGCATCCAGCAGCGCCTGCACACCCTTGTTCTTGAACGAGGCGCCACAGAGAATCGGAATGAACTTACCCGCGCACGTGGCCGTGCGGATCGCGCTGCGGATCTCGGCGATCGACAGTTCTTCACCGGCCAGATACTTCTCCATCAGCACTTCATCGTACTCCACCACCGTGTCGATCAACTTGTGGCGGGCCGCTTCAACCGCATCCGTAAACTCGGACGGCACGTCCATCACCGCGAACTTCTTGCCGTTCGAGGAGTCGTCGAAGATATACTGCTTGCGCTCGATCACGTCGATGTGCCCAGTGAACAATTCACCCGATCCGACCGGCAATTGCAGCGGCTGCGCGCTTTTGCTCAGTCGATCGTGGATCATGGCCACACAGCGCTCGAAGTTGGCGCCGACACGGTCCATCTTGTTCGCGAAAATCATGCGAGGCACGCCATACCGGTCGGCCTGACGCCACACCGTCTCGGTCTGCGGCTCTACACCGGCCACCGAATCGAGCAACGTGACGGCACCGTCGAGCACGCGCAACGAACGCTCGACTTCGACCGTGAAGTCGACGTGTCCCGGCGTATCGATGATGTTGATTCGATATTCCGGTCCGTCACCCTTGCTGTCGCTCTGTCCATGGCGCTGCCAGAAGCAGGTCGTCGCGGCCGACGTAATGGTGATGCCGCGCTCTTGTTCCTGCTCCATCCAGTCCATGGTGGCGGCGCCATCATGCACTTCACCAATCTTGTGGCTCTTACCGGTATAGTAGAGCCCACGCTCGGTGGTCGTGGTCTTGCCGGCATCGATATGGGCCATGATGCCGATGTTGCGATAATACTCGAGCGGGGTCAAACGAGGCATAGTCTTCAGGCGGCTCCCGCTTGCGCGGCGCCAAGTGTTGACGAAGTGTGGTCGAACGAAGAACAACGAAAGTGGACAGCGCGAGCGACAGCGAATAACTCAACCTGCACCAGCAAAAAAACGGCTGGACCAGTCACTCTGCCTGGGCAGAGCCGGTATCCATCCGCTGCCGCCGGGTGCACCCGCCACTGATGCGCGAGTGGGGACCCAAGCGCGTCCGCATGAAGAAGGGCATGATGCCCCGCAAAGCGCTGACGTCAAATTGGCTGCGTTGCTTTTCGGAAGCCCCTGTGCGTCACAGACGCCGGAACCGGTACTGACCGCGCCGGACGGTGAACTGCGCGCATACCCGCTGCGCGCCATCACAACACCGTGCGCACCCCGACCCGAAGGTCGGCCCATAGGTGTCGGCCGCAGATCGCCGACGAAACTGCAGAAACACTGCCCGCGCGAGAACACCGAAGTGCGAAGCGCCGCTGGATCGCAGGCTGAGGGACGCAGGCCGTTTTCCAGTAGACACCTAATCTGTCGACCTGTCGAGCCGAAGTCAACGCCCTCGTGAAGCCGCGAGGCGAGTTGGATTGCGGCAGGCCGAAGCGGCAGCGCGCAACATGCCGTACACATGGAACAGTGGCGCCGCGCAGCAACATACTGTTGCGCGGGAGGAACACTTTTGCGCAGGTGAACCACGCCAGAACCTAAAGATGAGCACGGCACAACGTCAAAGGCATCGCGATGGACTTCCCTGTATTGCACGAACATACATTGTAAAGTCTTGTTGAACAACGCTTTACAATACGCTCATGGAACCGAACGCCCGTCACACTCGTAGCCAGGACACGCTTGAGTCTGCTGGTGGTACGGCCTATGCAGCACAGGTAGTGTATCATCTTTCGTGGGTGCAGGCGCCCAACATCCCCAGGGCGGTCGCGTTAACAGGACATGAGGCAGACTATGCGTGCGTTCCGCGTTCTTCCATTTCTCGCCATACTCCTTCCCGTCGTCGCGCAATCGCAGGCTGGGCAGGTCGTAGGCCCCAATGGAGTCGTGCAGACGGGAAATCTGACGAACTGGATTCCGGACATCCAGTCCGGAGCAACCGCGCAAGTCACAACCAACAACCCACGAACGGGGTTTGGCGGCTACGGCGCAGGGTCACTCGAACTCTCGGTCACCGGTCGACAGGCGAGCAACGAGTACCCGGATTGGGGCTTCTATTATCGCTACGCGAACACTCCAAACGGATTCGGCACACTGGCGAACCTCAACCGCCTGTCGTTTGACTGGTTTCGCTCGGGCGACGCCAGCTCGATGTCCACCAGCCCGTCTGTCGATTGGCCTTACAAGACGCCCGTGATGCGCCTGGTGCTTCAGGACAGGAACAACACAATCAGTGAACTGATCTGGGAGGGCTACTTTAACCGCGGCGCAGGCGAGGCGCTCGACGGTGCCACCACCGGACTGAATCGGTGGGTAACGACGAGCAGCATGCATGACGGCAACTTCTGGTTCAACCGGCCCCCCACCACACCGGGCGCTAACAACATTTTCGTGGGCACCAACTGCGAGAACAACAATTTTACGTTCTGGCAAGGTGGTATTCCGGGGAGCGCGATCGATCAGTTATTGGGTTCAGGCGGCTGCTTGGCCAACGCCCAAGCGCGCATCATCGGTATCGCCGTCGGCGTCGGCAGCCAGTGGCCGCTCCCCTACCACGGCTTTGTCGACAACGTCCAAATGGGCTTCGAAGGTGAACAAGGTTTGGCGCTTGACGCAAATTTCGACTTCATCCCAGCCACGACCGTACCAGAACCGTCAACGTACGCGCTAGTGGCCGCGGGACTTGTGGCACTGGGCGCCGCGTCCCGTCGACGTCGGGAGCGGTCGGTATCGTAGTCGGCGACGAGTCGGTGTCCATGACACGCACCTGGAACTGATTTTCTTCGGGCGGCCCCTATCTGGAATGGGGCCGCCCGATTTGCTTATGCGAGATCACCGCTGTGTGTCATCAGTGTGTATCGCTGCGGTATGATCGAGGACACGTCGCGCCCCTATCACCCCCCGCATGCCTTCTCTCCACCGACATCGCGTCTGCCTCGTCATTGGCACACGACCGGAAGCCATCAAGATGGCGCCGGTGATTGCGGCCATGCGCGCGCATCCACATCTCGAGCCGCTCGTCGTCGCCACCACACAACATCGCGAAATGCTGAAGCAAGCCCTCGACGTCTTCGGCATCACGCCGGACGTCGACCTCGGCTTGATGCAAAACGGACAGAACCTCGGCGTGTTCACGTCGCGCGCATTTCAGGCGCTGACCGAATGCTTCATGGAACGACAGCCGCACTTTCTGCTCGTGCAAGGCGACACCTCGACCGTCACCGCCGCCGCGCTCGCGGCTTTCTATCAAGGCATCCCCATTGGCCACATCGAAGCAGGGCTGCGCTCGTTCGACTTAAGCAGCCCGTTCCCGGAAGAAGTGAATCGCCGCATCGCGACCTGCACCGCGAACATTCACTTCGCGCCAACCGACGAAGCACGCAATAATCTGGTCTCTGAAGGGATTCCGGAAGGCGATATTTTTGTCACCGGCAACACGGTCGTTGACGCGCTGCGCATGGTGGTGCCTCGCGACGCCTTTGAGACCGCCGCCCTCAATGCGGTCGGATGGTCCGTTCGGCGCGTGCTGTTGGTGACCGTGCACCGGCGTGAATCGATGGGTGAGCATCTGGAAGCGATCTGCGATGCGCTCGAGTCGATCGTGAAACTGCACAACGTCGAAATCGTCTTCCCGGTGCATCTCAACCCGAAAGTCCGTGAGGTGGTGTATCGCCGACTGGCCAACCACGATCGTATTCATCTCATCGAGCCGCTGCCGTATCCTGATCTGCTCGAAGTCATGCGTCGCGTGTACATCGTGCTCTCCGATTCCGGCGGGATTCAGGAGGAGGTGCCGTCATTCAAGAAACCGATTCTGATTTTGCGTGATACCACGGAACGCCCTGAGTGTGTGCGCGCCGGCTTCGGCGAGCTGGTCGGCACCGATGCCACCGTGATCCTCGCGCGCACCACCGCCTTGCTCACCGATGACGCGTTGTACGCACAACGCATCGCAGGGGAAAACCCGTTCGGCGACGGGCACGCGGCCATGCGCATCGCCGAAGTGGTCGACAATGCGCTGCGACGTTCGCATGATAGACGCGGGCCGCGTCGACTCGATCGCCGTCAGGTGAACGCGACGTTGGAGCGGCTCTCGAATGCGACGTAACACGACCGCGTGTCCGACCATAGCGTCTCGCACGGCCACAGCGCTGATCGCCATCGGTGTCGTCGGCACGTTGCTCTGTTCGACGCCACGTGCGTTGGTCGCCCAGGCGCCACTGGCCGGCGGTCTTGCCGGCGGATGGATCGAAGCAAACGCCTTCGCGCAATCCGTCAGCAATGGGTTCGGCAACTGGCAGGGTGCCTATCTGCGTGCGGTGCGCCCCTCCGCGCGCGACACATGGTACGTCGACGGTCTCGCTTTGCGCGCGTTCAACGAGTCTGGCGCGCAACTGGGTGTGGCGCACCGCCATGATTGGTCGGGGCGCGTCTTCCATCTACTCGGTGCCAATGTCGGCAACGGCGCTTCGATCCTGCCGCGGGCTCGCGCGGACGGCGCGATTGGGCTGCGCTTCGGACCGGCGCGGCGTCTGCAGGCCACGGCAGGGCTGTCGTACGTGAAGTCCGTCGCGACGCTCTCGGATCTCGCTGGCGTGGCGTCGCTGGCATGGTATGCTCCGCACAATTTGGTGATCGACATCGGCGGGCGGTACAACACGAGTCGTCCCGGAAACATCCACTCGCATCGGCTCTCGACCACGGTGATGTGGACACCGTCGGCCAAACGCAGTCTGTCGGCGCGGCTGATCGGTGGGTCAGAAGGATGGCAGATCGTTCGCACGGGGATCACGCTGACGCGTTTCCATTCGAACGAGGCGTCGCTCGCATGGCGCGAAAAGATCTCCGCCCACAGCGCGCTCAGTGCGCAAGCTGATTGGTACACCAATCCGTTCTACACCCGCTCTGGAGTGACCCTCGGTGTCGCGCGTTACTGGTAGGACCTCTCGTCGCACCGACGTCCTGCGCGACCGCGGATTCCGCGGTGGTCGCATCGCGCCACACCGCGCGATGATCGGGCTGGAGGTGGGACCGTTTCTGTTGATCGATGTGATCGTGTTGCCGCTCATGTTTGCGCTCGCCGTCTTCATCTTGCTCGATCCGCTCATGGAGGGGTGGCGCTGGATCTTCGACGTGCTGCGCCAACCACTCGGCCTTCCCGGTGTGGTCGCCACGCGCGTGGTGGAGATTGGGCCCGCCTCCGTGGCCATTCCGTTCTATACGGCGAGCGCGGTCTGGCCCACTGCGCTCGATCTGCGCTCCGGGTGGATCGTGACCGTCGTCCTCGCCGCCGCCGGCATGCTGCTTCGCGGTCGGTTTACGCCGTTCGCGTACTTCCTCCGCGCGCTGGCCGTGATCCAACTCACCGCTCAGGTGTGGTTCACGTTTGCACCGCCGCCCTTCACGTACGCACTCTCGCAGTACATGGCCGGGCTCCTCGTATGCGGTGTGGTGATTTTGTTGTTGGCGCCAGTGCTGGTCGCGTTCACGTATTTCATCTTCGACTTTCCGCTCTGGCAGAAGCTCGCCCTGGTGATCATGCTGCTGGTCCACCTGGCACTCTTCCTGCCGCTCCAGGCGGTGGTGCATGCGTGGATTCTCTACCGCAGCTCACTCATCAGCATGCCGATCCTCTTTCTCGTCTTCGGCGTGCTGCTCGACGTGTTTGTGTATGTCGCGTTGTACGGATGGGGCATGAGCTGGCGCTCGAACAGCGTGCTCGATGCCAGTGATCGGGCTGCCCCTATAGCACCGTACCGTGCTCCACGCATGACCCCACCCACAAGTCATCGCCCGGTGGGCATCACGCCGCCCACGGGCTCACGAGCACTATGATCATCACGCTCGCGAACATTGGATTGTGGATCTGTATTGCGGTGCTCGCCGTGTACACACTGCGACACTACTTTTTCACGCTCAACCGCCTGTTCGGCACGCACCGGCAACCGTATGTGGACGTGGTGCAAGCCGACTGGCCGTTGCTGACCGTCTTCGTGCCGGCCCACAACGAAGGACGCGTGATCCGTGACTCGCTCGACGCCTTGTTGTCGGTCGACTATCCGGTCGACAAGCTGCGCATCGTCCCCATCGACGATCGTTCGCAGGATGACACGCGTCCCATCATGGAGGAGTACGCCGAACTGTATCCGGATCGCATCTTCCCGTTTCTCCGTGATGACGGCATTCCCGGCAAGGCGGCCGCACTCGCCGAGGCGATGTCGGACGTTGAAGGCGAGATCTATATGGTTTTCGATGCCGACTACATCCCCGGTCCACGATTGCTCAAGCAGCTCACCGCCCCGTTCTTCGACGCCGAAGTCGGCGCCGTCATGGGCCGCGTAGTGCCGCTCAACGTCAATAAATCGCTCCTCACCCGATTGCTCGACCTGGAGCGCGCCGGTGGCTATCAAGTCGATCAACAAGCCCGCATGAATCTGCGGCTCATCCCGCAGTATGGCGGCACAGTTGGTGGCGTACGCCGCATTGCGCTCGAGCAAATCGGCGGATGGCGCATTGATTCACTGGCCGAAGACACCGACCTCACGGTGCGCCTGGTAATGAACGGCTGGGACGTGGTCTATCAGAATCGGTCGGAGTGCTACGAGGAAGTCCCCGAGACGTGGGACATGCGTATTCGACAAATTAAACGGTGGGCCAAGGGGCACAATCAAACGCTCGTGCGCTACGTCGCGGCCATGATCAGTAACCGCCGCTCGTTGCCGTGGTGGCAAGTGGTGGACGGCGTGCTACTGCTTGGTGTCTTCCTCGTTCCGCTGGTCTTGCTCATGGGATGGATCTGCACGATCACGCTGTTCTACGCGGGCTATCCACCGCAGTGGGGGCGCCTCACCGTACTCGCCATTTCGTCCTTCAACACGGTCGGAAATTTCGCCGCGTTCTTCCAGGTCGCCACCGCCAGCCGGCTCGACGGGTCGCGTGAACGCAACCGCATGTTGCCCTTCCTGCTGCTGGGCTTTCTCGTCAGCACGTTCTCGGTGGCGCGCGCGTCACTCTCGCGGGCCTCGTGGCTGCGCGGCCGGCCGGTGGAATGGCAGAAGACCGAGCGCTATCGCACCACGCGCGCCACCAAACGCCCGGGCACGGGAGGACAGGGCAATGTCTCCTGATATCGCTTTTCTTCTGGTGCTCGCCGCGACGTTGGCCTGGATGGCTATTCCGTTTGTGCCCGCGCTTCTGGAACTGTTGCGCCCTCAGGATGCCTCGCCGCTGAACGCGGTTGGACAGGATTCCGGACAGCTCACCTACTTCGCCACGTCATTTGCCGAACGGATGAAATCCGAGGGCATGCTGGGCACGTCCGTGCCGCCACGGCTCACAGACGGCAGCAACGTGGTCGTGCACAACATGGTGTCGCCGGTCGCAGCGTCGCGCGTGCCCATCGCCGACGTCGTCGTGCTGGCCGACGACACGCCGTTGCCGGCAGGCTTGCATGTGCTCCGCGAATGCCTCGCCCGTCGTACGTTTCATGGCGGCGCGAACAGCAGCTATCGCGCGGTGCTCGGGCAACGCGATGTGCAACTCGCTGAAGGGTCATCGGTGTTGCGATGGATTCATGCCAACGGGAGACTGACGGCGGCGCCCGGTACGCGCCTCCTGGGTCGCGCCACCTCCGATCGCGAGATTTTGCTGGACGTCGACGTGCAATTCGATCGACTCGACGCGCCGATGGTCCGTGTGGGCGGTGGTGGCACGCTCGAGACGCCCATCCTGCCGGTCTCTGCGTACATGCCGTTTGTGCCGACGAAGGCGGTTGCACTCGCGCCTGGATACTGGCGTGTGGAAGGCGATCTTGAGATTCCGCCCGACACCTCCGTGGCGGGGTCGATCATCGTGCGTGGCAAGGTGGTCGTTGGTGAGGGCGCACGCGTGGAAGGATCGATCAAGGCGCATGACACGATGCATATCAAGTCGCGCGCGGTCGTAATCGGCGCCCTGTCGGCACGTGGTCGCATCGTGATCGAAGACGGTGCGCGGCTCAGCGGCCCGGTGATTTCCGAGAGCAGCATCATCGTTGGCGCGTCGGTGATTGGCGTGGCGAACAAACGCACCACCGTCACGGCACCACGGGTGCAGCTGCGATCAGGGGCGACGGTGTATGGTGCCGTGATGTCGGCCGATGGTGGCGAGACGCTCAAATAGCTCTCGAGCCGGTTAACGCTCCTTCGCGCGCCTACCCGCTGATTGTTCGCCTATCGCCGACGACGCCATATCGTCGATCGAATTCAGCTCGGCCCCGATACCGCGCTCGATTGATCTTCTCGGGCCAACGTGCGCATCCTCGTTACGTGTCGTTGCCGCATCGTCGCTCACGGCGTCGGGGAGTTCCAGCGCTTCATCGCGTGGTGACGCGGTGTCCATCTGCTCGAGCGCCAGGTCGCTCACAAGCACGTCAGCGTCGAGCGCGTCAACGCGCGGTCCATCGCTGAGCGAATCGTCCGAGTAGGCGTCGACAACCAGCCCATCGGCATCGCGGGTCACTCCGTCATCTGGAGGATCGTCCTTCGGCATTCGCGCAGGCATCGTGTTCTCCGGGTTGCAGTGCAGGTGCCCCTCGGCATAATCGCCTGGGGAGAGTGGACGATAGCGCAAGTTCGAGAAGCGCCAATAGCTCGCAAGAGACAGATCAGAATGGATGTCGTCGGAGCAAGACGCAGCGAGAAGTCACCGCCGCTCGTGCTGGCTGAAAGGCTGACTGCGATTGCGGTCGGCTATCAGGCGTCGCGTCGCGTCGCGATATACACTTCACCAGGACTTCGCAGCGCGCGGTCTTGTCGCGTCGCGCGCAGCTTTCGATTTCTTCTTTCAACCGAGCCGATGCGCGATCCGCATCACACTCCGCCGTCGGTGGCGGCGAGACCGGCTGCGGAAAGCGCGCCCGCGCATCCGGGTAGCGCGCGCGTAGAGCACGACCTGCCCTCCGGTCACGACATGTCAGCCGGTCACGACATGTCAGCCGGTCACGACATGTCAGCCGGTCACGACATGAAGAGCGGACACGACAAACATGCCGGTCACTCTGTCGCCATGTTCCGCGACAAGTTCTGGCTCTCGCTGCTCCTTACGATCCCGACGCTCATCTGGGGCCACATGCTCCCCGACGCCCTCGGTTTCAGCGCACCGATGTTCACTGGCTCGCACTGGATGCCCGCCATCTTCGGCACCGTGCTCTTTGCATACGGCGGCACACCATTTCTTCGCGGTGCCGTCGGTGAGATCACAGATCGCCGGCCAGGCATGATGACCCTGATCGCACTCGCCATCTGTGTCGCGTTTGCGTTCAGTGCGGCCGTCGCACTCGGCTTCCCCGCTATGCCGCTGTGGGAAGAGCTGGCGACGCTCATCACCATCATGTTACTCGGCCACTGGCTCGAAATGCGATCCGTCGCGCAGGCGCAGGGCGCGCTGGGTGAGCTCGCAAAGCTGTTGCCCACCATGGCCGTCCGTGTGCAGGGTGAGGGCAACGAGGAGCGTGTCGAGGACATCCCCGTTGGTGATCTGCGCGACGGCGACACCGTTCTGGTTCGTCCCGGAGCGAATGTGCCCGCTGATGGGTTCGTGCTGTCCGGGCACAGCACAGTGGACGAAGCGCTGATCACCGGCGAATCGCAGCCAGTCGACAAGGCGACCGATGCAAAGGTTATCGCCGGCACGGTGAACGGCGTTGGCTCATTGCGCGTGAAGGTCACCGGAACCGGCGACCGCACGGCGTTGGCGGGTATCATGCGCTTGGTCGCGGAAGCGCAGAAGTCAAAGTCCGGGGCACAAGTTCTTGCGGATCGCGCAGCCTTTTGGCTGACGTGGATTGCGCTCGGTGCTGGTGCTATCACGTTCGCGGCATGGATGCTCTCGGGTGCGACGCTCGCCACGGCGATTGAACGGCTGGTCACGGTGCTCGTCATTGCGTGCCCACACGCGCTTGGCCTGGCGGTACCACTGGTGCTTGCCATTTCCACCACGCTCGGTGCCAGGAACGGATTGCTCATTCGCGACCGTCGCGGGCTTGAGGAAGCACGGAATCTGACCGCAGTCGTGTTCGACAAAACCGGCACGCTCACGCGTGGTCAGCATCGCGTAGTCGGTGTTCGCACAGCGTCAGGATTGAGCGAGGACGAGGCGCTGCGCCTCGCGGCGGCTATCGAGCGTGATGCCGAGCATCCGGTTGGGCGAGCGGTTGTGGAGAGCGCTGCAGACCGCAATCTGGACGTCCCGGCGGCCACGGCATTCTCGTCGATACCAGGTCGCGGCGTCAAAGCTTCGGTGGCTGGCCGCGCTTTGGCTGTGGGAGGACCGAATCTGCTCGTCTGGCTCAAGGTCACACCACCGGAGTCGGTGGTGCAATTTGCTGCTGAAGCCGCGAGTCGCGGGCAGGGCGTCATCTTCCTTGTTGATGGCGCTGACGTCGTCGCGACGTTCGCCGTGGCCGACGCCATTCGCCCGGAATCGGCCGAAGCGGTGCAACAGCTGAAGGCGGCGGGCATCGACGTGGTGATGATGACCGGTGACGCGCAGGCCGTCGCGGACGCGGTCGCGCGCGAGGTCGGCATCACGACGGTGCTGGCGCAGGTGCTGCCTGAAGGAAAGGCCGCGCAGATTCAGGCCCTCCAAGCCAAGGGAAAGCGCGTGGCGATGATTGGTGACGGCGTGAACGATGCACCGGCGCTCATTACGGCAGATGTGGGCATCGCAATCGGTGCCGGCACCGATGTGGCGGTTGAAGCGGGTGATATCGTACTGGTGCGCAGCGATCCACGCGATGTGCCGCGCATTATCAATCTGTCACGCGCGACGTATCGGAAGATGATGCAAAATCTTTGGTGGGCGGCGGGGTATAACATTGTCGCCATTCCGTTGGCCGCCGGCGTGCTCGCACCGTGGGGTATTTTACTGTCGCCTGCGGTGGGTGCCGTCCTGATGTCGGTCAGTACGATCGTGGTGGCGCTCAATGCGCAGCTGTTGCGGCGGGCGAAACTGTAGCAACGATGGTCACGAGCTGCTCGCGGTGAGCAGCACATTCCCGGGCTTCACATCGCGATGTACGACGTCGCGATCATGCGCATGGCTCCGGAGTACGTGGGGATGCTCCAGGCGCGCCGTGACCTCGACCTCACGTAAAAACCGCTCGCGGAGAATGGTGTACGCGTCGCACAGCGACTCCTGTAGCTGCGCCCGAAGATCGGTCGGCATGCTACCGCGGCGTGATCGACCGTGATGTACCCGCATCAGACGGACGCAGCCCGAGCGCCTGCGCGACACGCGGGTCGGCGCGTACGGCGTCCAACCCCGGCATGTAGCGCATTTCCAACTTGAGTGGCAAGAACGCATCGAGTCGACCAACCCACTGGCCTTCCTCGCGGAACGCTTCAAGCATCGCTGCAGCGGCTGCGTCGGTGTGACCGACCGCATTCTCAATGAACACCAAAGCCGCGGCGCGATTCAGGGCACTGCGATCCGTCGGCAGCTGGTAGTATCGCGCACGCCACGCCGCCACACGCGCCGTGTCTTTCGCCATTGCGGCCGCGTGCACCATCATAGTCATGGCGTAGTGGCTCGTGGACGCATCCGGCCTCTTGAGATACAGCGTCTCGAGCTGCGCGAGTGTGGCGCGCGCCTCGTCGAGTCGCCCAAGAAGCGATGCGGAATTCGCCGCGCTCAAGCGGACCTGCGCCTTCCCCAGCGCGGTCGGCGCGAGCCGTTCAATCGAGGGAGCGAGTCGGATCGCCTCCTCCGCCCACGCCTGTCCTTCCTTGCTACAACCCGCGAGCGCCGCGCTCCCGGCAATGACCCACCCTTGTGCACCAAACAGGGCGCTCTGCTCGCCCTCCGGCAACGCAAGAAACGAGGCCGTGTGGCGAACCAGTCCTGCGCAGTCACCTTGGAGTATCGCCACCGTGATCAGCGTCCGCAGCGTCTGAATACGCATGCTTATCGTGGTCTGTGGCCAGCGCTCGGCGCGCCGTTGCAGATCGGGCAGTCGATCGAGGGCGATATACGCAGGCAGCACCGATTCGAACAGCAGTGAGGGCGCGCCATCGGTCGCAGCAAACCACCCTTTGCCGCCGTCAAGCTTTTCAGTCCGACGCAACGCTTCCTCATGGGCGCCCGCCGCAGCCGCGGCTCGAATGACTTCCATCTGCACGAAGTCGCTGCGCGGCGCGATCTGCTCCATGCGATGCGCGGCATTGAGCGCACCGTTCTTGTCGCTTGCACAGAGCGCGACGTAGAGGTCGAGCGACGCAATCTCAAAGCGCGTCATCCGCACGCGGCGCGGCGCGAGCACGATGGCGACGGAGTCGACGCCACCGCAACGGTCGCCATTGTAGCGCGCACGCGCGACACGCACCAATGAATAATCGAACGTGGTATCGAGGCGTGCGGCCAGGAGGTGGTAGTGTGCCGTACTATCCCATCCCGGAATGCGCACACCGGTCATGAAAGCACGATAGGCGTCGAAGGTGGGTGGACGACGCGTCTGGCCGGCGATGAGGCGGACATCGGGATCGAGGTACAGACCGATGGCACCAAGCACGCGATCGGCCACGACACCGAGTGCGACGTCCGGCGCGGTGAGCGATGCGCGCACGGGATCGATGCTGCGCAGCAGCGTGCCATCGCGCGCATCGATCACCCGGGCTTCGTATCGCAGCGAATCGCCAACCCGATAGACGGCACCTTCCACCAACGTGCCAGCGCCGAGATTTACCGCTTCGCTGCGTTCGCCACCGAGTCCCCGGCGGAAGACGCCGCGCACGGAACGTGCATCGGTGGTTGTTTCCTGGCCGAAGGCACCGACCGCGTCTGCTAATCCGGACTCGATCAGACCGCGCGCCAAATAGTCGGCCGCGATCTCGCCGACGCCGTTGAGCGATGCGTCTCCCGTGCGGTTCACGAACGGCGCGAAGTACACACGCTCTTTGACCGCCGTCTCCGCCGCTTGGGCCGTGGCGTTGCGCGCCCAGAGCCACGCCCCGCCGATACCTGTGACGGCCAGCACCGCGGCCGATGACAGGATCCGTCGCCACGAACGCGAGCGACGCGCGGACTGTGCGTCTCCGCGCACTCCCTCCGTCGGCGTCAGGACGGATTGTTCGCAGCGCTGGACAAGCCCTGTTGCAGTTGGCCGATCGGCCGGGGCTTTGGCGAGGCATGACATCACGAACTCGGCGAGCTCCGCGGGGACGTCTGTCACACGCGACTGCAGTGGTGCAGGCGTCTTCGCCAGATGTGCCGCGAGGTATTCGTGGGGCGTGCTGGCGGTAAATGGCGCCGAACCGGTCAGCATTTCGTACGCCAACAGGCCCCACGCATACACATCGGCGGCGCCGCCAGTGTCAGGATCGCCGGCGGCCTGCTCAGGTGCCATGTACGCTGGCGTTCCCACCACCATACCGATGCCGGTTACGCCAGCGCGTGTCGCGGACGCCCGGCCGTCGCCCTGCGTCCGCGATCGATCGATGGCCTTGGCTACTCCGAAGTCGGCGACCACAGCACTGTCGGATGTAAGCAGGACATTCTCAGGCTTGATGTCGCGGTGCACGACATCACGCGCGTGCGCGTAGGCCAAGGCGCGTGCGACGTCTCGCAAAATCGGCAACGCCTCGCGCCACGGAAGTCGACCTCGCTCGCGCAAGCGTTCACGCAGCGACGCCCCGTCTACGAACGGCATGGTGTACCACGGCACACCGTCCAGATCACCGGCACGCAGCAGCGGCACGATCTGCGGATGCTGCAACGTCGCAGCGAGTCGAATCTCGCGCGCGAAGCGTTCGGCGCTCAGCTCCGATGCCAGCGAGGGTTCGAACAGCTTCGCCACAATCAGCCGACCCAGCGATTCATCCCTGAGCACCAGCACACGCGCCATACCGCCAGTCAACTCTCGCACCAGAACGTGCGGAGCACCAAGCGCTTCAGAGAAACGCCCGACGTCTATGGGACGGCCCTGAGCATTCACGAATCGGGAGTAAGAGAGGTGAGCATCGGCGTAGCTGGCCCTACGTCAGCTCAGGGGATCTGGTTCCTCCGCAAATGTACACTGACGCTGCGTGGGAGCCTGTAATCGGGCTCGTCGTGGGGGACTGCCAAGCGGAGTCATCGCGGGATCGCCGCGTGCGGTCCGAAAACTCTCACCACTTGACTAAAACCCGCCCGACACCTTAAGCTCCGAAACAACCGTAACACCGTCGTCATTTGCCGCCTCTTGCCGCGACGTAAAACAACGAGCTAAAACGCGAACGCCCGGGCGGCTTCTCCTGCCCGGGCTTTGTCGTTTCTGGACGGTTTGACCCATTGTTCGGAGCACCCATGTCCGCGAAGCCCATTGCCGTTTTTCATGAGCACCCCGATTGGTTCCGCCCGCTGTTCGCGGCACTGGAGCACCGCGGCATCGCTTATGACCGCCTGAACGCCGCCGCGCACTCGTTCGACCCGTCAGAGTCCACGGTGCCGTGGTCGTTGGTGTTCAATCGCGCCAGCCCATCGGCCTATCTGCGCAATCACGGACAGTCCATTCACTACACGCTGCACTGGTTGCGGCATCTGGAGCGTCTTGGCGTTCCAACAGTGAACGGCGCCACCGCGTACGCACTCGAGTTGTCCAAGGCAAACCAGCTGGACCTGCTGCGCGAACTCGGACTCCCGTATCCGCGCACGCGCGTCATCAACCACGCGTCACAGTTGCTGTCCGCGGCTGACGGGTTGCGCTTCCCCGTGCTGGTAAAGGCCAACGTGGGCGGCAGTGGCGCCGGCATCGTGCGCTACGACTCGCGCGAGGCGTTGGCCGATGCCGTGCGCGCGGGCACGGTAGATTTTGGCATCGACAGCACGGCCCTGGTGCAGGAGTCAGCACCGCTGCGCAACGGACACATCACCCGCGTCGAAACACTCGACGGCAGGTACCTTTACGCGATCAATGTGTTTCCGGCGACGGGATCGTTTGATCTCTGCCCCGCCGATGCCTGCCAGACGACCACCGGCGTCGATCTGGTGCGCGGCGCGTGCGCCATTGATGCGCCGAAGAGTGGCCTGCGCGTGGAAGTTGCGCACCCTCCCGTTGAGATCATCGCGCAGGTGGAGCGTATTTCACGTGCCTCGGGGATCGACGTGGGTGGCATCGAATATCTGGTCGACGATCGCGACGGGCAGCACTACTTCTACGATGTCAACGCGCTATCAAACTTTGTCGCCGACGCGCCGAATGTGATCGGCTTCGACCCGTTCGAGCGCGTGGTCGACTATCTCGTCGCGCGTGTGGCCGACACCGGACGCCGCGTTGCCGCGCAGCGGGTGGCGTGATGCGCTTCGGCTATTGGCTTCCCGTGTTCGGTGGCTGGTTGCGCAACGTCCCCGACGAGGGAATGGAGGCAACGTGGCCATACATTCAACGTCTCGTGCGGCGTAGCGAAGAAATCGGCTACGACCTCACGCTCATCGCCGAACTGTTCCTGAACGACATCAAGGGCATCGACGCGCCCGCACTCGATGCCTGGTCGACGGCGGCCGCGCTCGCCGCAGTGACGACGCGCATCGAGCTGATGGTGGCCGTGCGTCCCACGTTCCATCATCCGGCCACGCTCGCCAAACAGGCCGCGAACATCGATCGCATCAGCAACGGACGATTGTCGCTGAACGTGGTCTCGTCCTGGTGGAAAGACGAAGCGCGTCGCTATAGCAGTCAGTTCGATCAGCACGAAGATCGCTACGCGCGCACCGCTGAATGGTTGGCCGTGTTGCAGGGTGCCTGGCGCGAAACGTCGCTCACGTTTCACGGGCAATACTACTCGGTCGACGGGCTGATTGTCGAACCGAAGCCGATCGCCAGTCGCAGTCGGCCGTATCCCGTGCTGTACGCCGGTGGCGAGTCGGACACGGCGAAGACCCTGATCAGCAACCGCTGCGACGCCTACGTGATGCATGGTGATCCTGCCGAACGTATCGCACCGAAGATTGCCGACATGCGTGCCCGTCGGGAGTCATCGTGTGGGTCGTCGATGCAGTACGGCATGGCGGCGTACATCATCGTACGCGACTCTGCGTCTCAGGCGCAGCGTGAGCTGGAGCGCATCACCAACGTGCAGCCGGGATCACCGGGTTATCACAACTACAACGACTGGATCGCCAACACGCAGCTCGAGCAACAGCTGTCGTTGATGGACTACTCCGTATCCAATCGTGGGCTGCGTGCCGGGCTTGTTGGTACACCGGAGTACGTGGCCGATCGGATCCGTGAGTTCGAGGCGGCGGGGATCGACCTGCTGCTGTTGCAGTGTAGCCCGCAGCTGGAGGAAATGGAGCAGGTGATGCCGCTGGTGCGCGGGAAGGTGGAAAAGGTGAGCGGCGTGGCTGCTAAAGGGATCCGGTGGCGCAGATGCGCGCCGAAAACGCGACGGCACGCAAGCGCCGACCTTAAGCGTTTTCGGCGCGGGTTCAGGGGGCCACGGACGCCCGCGTCATTCGGTATTCGTGCCGGAACGAGTAGGTCCCCCCGGTAAAACGGACCTCTTTCAATACCGTGAGCGCCGATGCGGCGAGCGTAATCGTTTCGCGTATCGTGGCGGGCTTGTTATCGTCCGCGCCCTCCCACTCGCCGACCAGCCGAATCTCCTGCGTCGAAACGTCTCGGGAGAGGACCAGCACACGGAAGATCTCGGGGGTCTTCTCCTTCGTTCCGGTCCAATCGAGCGTCGCCCCATCGGCGCTGAGGATGAAGCGATCGTCGCTCGTGACCGTCTTGCCCGGTCCGTCATCGTAGATGGCATGTAGCATCACGCCCCCGTCCTTGCGTGGCGCAATCTCGAAGATCGTGGGAAGGGTGACGCGGCCGTATGGCGGCGAGTAGTCCTTGTACTCGAGCGTCCCCGTCCAGCGACCGATGAGGGCGCCGTGAAGTTGGGCAGGGGTGATCTGTTGCGCCGCGAGTGGCGTGGTCAGTGTCACGGCGAGTGGCGTGGTGAAGGCGAGCGCAAAAACGACGAGACGGGCGAGAGAACGCATGCGGCTGCCTGGAGGGATCGGAGGTGGCGAGTGAGATCAGTTCGAATCAGTGATTCGACAGTGCGACCGCACGGAAGGTTTGGACTGACCCGACGTAGCATGGAGCATTGATGCGGCAAGTCGCCTCGGCGTGCGATGCGTTTGTCAGCGTGCCCTCAGCGCACTGAAAGGCGCGTTTCACGAGTACGAACCTGCTTCGACACGTTGTCGGTTACCGACAGTCGCAACCGATAGTCGCCGCGCGCATCAGCCAGCCAGTTGAGCGCGAGGTATTCGACCTGTGTCGCGCGGCGCGGCACGCGCGGAAACGCGAAAGTCGGATGTCCATGCTGTCCACGCGCATGTTGAGACCGAGATTGTCCCACGAGACCGGCTTGACCGTCTTGACGTCGTGATGGCGCCCTCCTTGGGTCGCTCGGTGCCGTACTTGGGACGGCTCTGATTGCGGCCGTTGACGACCGTCATTTCCCACACCGAGGTGGCGCTGAGTCGCAGGTACCGACAGCGGCGCGCCATTAGTCGTCAGCGCTTCGAAAGCACGCACCACATCGCTGGAAAGCGGAGCGTCGAAGTCGTCGGCGATCGTGACCTGTCCGGCCCAGCGCCCAAACGTGCGACGTTCTTGGATGGACAGTAGCGGCACGAGGCGGGCCATGCGGCAGGTTGGATCAGAGGAGGCCATCTTCATCCGGGCTACGCTCTCCGACACGCGTCCGATTTCAGGCCAGCCGCGAGTCCAAACCCAGCACCGATCCCAATTGGGACGGCCAAAATTCGTTTGTCGCGAAACCAGCGGCCAAACGAGATGGCATGGAGCTGGACTTGACCCGGCTACGCGGACACCAAGCTAACTCCGAATAGATTGTCGGGGTGGAGGTGTCACGATGGCGAAGGCAGCGAAATCAACGAAGGTGACGCGGCGGACATTCAGCGCCGCGTTCAAGCAGGAAGCGGTCCGCCGCATGGCGGAGCGGCGCGCGCAGGGCGTGAGCGTGCAGCAGATCGGTCGCGAATTGGATGTGCGGCCGGAGATGCTGCGGGTGTGGAAACATCAGCTGGCGGTGCCGGGTGGCGCCCCGTTGGCCGACGTCTTCCCGGGACAGGGCCGGTTGCCGAGCGAGCAGGAGGAGGTACGGCGGTTGGAGCGGGAGGTGAAGCGCTTGGCGCAGGAGAACGCGTTTCTAAAAAGTGCGGCGGCGTACTTCGCGAGGGAGTCGCGATGAGCGACAAGTACGCCGCGATCACCGCGCATTGGGGGCAGTTCCCGGTGCGACTCATGTGCGGGGCCTTGGACGTCAGCCTGAGCGGGTATTACGCCGCGAAGGCCCGGGTCGCGCAGGGGCCGTCCGCGCGGGCGCAGGCCGATGAGCGCTTGCTCGTGACGGTCAGGACGACCTTCGCGAAGAGTCGCGGCCGCTACGGCGCGCCGCGCGTGTTGGTGGCGCTGCGCGCGCAGGGCGTGCGGGTCGCCAAGAAGCGCATCGCGCGCGTTATGCGGGCGGATGGCTTGCAGGCGCGCACGCCGCGCGCATTTGTGTGCACGACGGATTCCGCCCACGCCGACCCCATCGCGCCCAATCTGCTGGCGCGACGATTCGCACTGGCGGACCATCCACTGCCGAATCGGGCGTGGGTCGGGGATATGACCTATATCCCCACGCGGTCCGGCTGGCTGTATCTGGCGGTGCTGATCGATCTCGCGACGCGCGGGATCGTGGGCTGGGCCA
>Ga0209591_10000826_pt1 | contig 39695 bp, 31 predicted proteins | sample MAT01_FD_187207 | JGI IMG/M metagenome (GOLD analysis project Ga0209591, IMG submission 187207) | Freshwater microbial communities from Lake Fryxell liftoff mats and glacier meltwater in Antarctica - MAT-01 (SPAdes) (version 2) | ecosystem: Environmental > Aquatic > Freshwater > Ice > Liftoff... | reverse complement strand
CGTTTTCGCATATTTTTTGGGGCGTAAATGAACGGTAAGCCTTGAAATTGCCTCGCAGTAGGCATTGCAAGAGATGAAGTGAGAACGGCGATTAACCTCCTTTTGAGCGCACAGAAGCAAATTAAACATATACCTGTAAGAACAGACAAATTTTTTATACGAAAGACTGATACATGGTGCAGATATAAGAGATTTGTATGAATCACTCCTTGTTTGTGAAAGCCTGAAACCCTTAATCAGACTTGCTATTGCCGTACAGTACCAGCAGGGGCAAAAGTAGCCGAGTAAACGTCTGCCGCTTTTACATATATAAATGCTTGTGCGTAAGGGCGTCGATTGCTTTGGACAGCCAAGATTAAAAGAGACTCTCACTAGCCTTCGCCGCCTGCTCTCAGTGCAGAGTGAGCAGCGATCGAGAAACAGCCGACCTGATCACGATATGGCGCTAGCAGCAGGCTCACCTTGGGGTATGTCCACGGTGCGGCAACTCTACCAGGAAGAATGCTGCGGGTGCTTGGTTGACCGAACCGGCAAAGGGGCACAAAGCGCGATCGCAGAGCAGCCCGCTGCCAGCCAAGCGGCGTGAAAGCGCTGTAAATACCTGCCCTGTCCGCAAAAAGGAACAAGCCGCGCAGCTAATCTGCTAAGCGGACACTCTTAAAAAAGACGCACTTAATCTGTTAAGGCTACTGGCACTTGTCTCAGAGCTGAAACCCATGCTGCGAAAGACTTTCAGCAACTTTCGCTCTCACGCAGCTAATTTGTTAATCGACAGTATAACTCTAGCCTTTCATGGCTCTCTACCCTTTTTCCTCAATCCCGCTACTGTTTGACTTTCACCTACTTCTGTCGGGCAGTTAGGGGTAGCACTACGGCTAATTACGATATAGGTCGCTTCTTTAATGTGGTATGAGCCGTCGAGCTGTATTTCTAAGAAATCAATCCCTTTATCGAAAACCACTCTGTAAAGGATTCCATCAGCTCGCCAAATCTGTAAAATACGGCCATGTTCAATGGTTAATGATCGGTCAGGATGTACTGTAATATTGAGTTTAGCTCCGTTGACACACAAAGGAGCCAATGCGGTCTCCAGTTGCCGTGTTCGCTCAGCAGCAGGTTGAGGGTATCTATCTCGACTGTTTTCTCTCGTATAAATTACGATTCGAGTGCTGTCAGAGATGTTTTCGCTTTCTAGCAGCTTTGCAAAGAGCTTTGCTCCCTTTTCATAGAAAAAACGATCGCTATAAGTGATCTTGGTAATTTGGCTACCAGCAAGACAGGCTGCTAGACCCAGTTTTTCTCGTAGCTTTTCTAGCGTGAGATTACGCCAAGTGCGATCTGGAGTGATTAAGACTGTATCAGAATCTTCCAAGTCGCTGGCACGGATAAGCTGACCTTTGATCTGAACTAGCCGTTGTCGAATATTCAGGACACCTGACTTCTGGCGTGTTTGGAGCCATTCATAACCAGCATCGGTTGAATTTAGACCCAGCGCTATCCCAGATCCCTGATGTGTGGAAATTGCCAGTATTGGGAGTGTATTGGTTGTCGTCTGATAGAGATGGAGAATTCCTTCACTAACCCATTGTGCTAATCGTTTTGTCAGAAAGCGATGAGAATCAGAATCGGGTTTGGGTAGCTGATGCACAATCAGTTCCAACGATGTTCCGGAATTACGGCTGGCATGAATCCCATCCGCCAACAACGCCAGCCAAGGCATTGGCGCTTTGTGATCCAATTTCAGATCATCTTGTAATGTTGGTAAGTAGAATTTGATCGTTTGAGCCGTCCGGAAAAGTACAGGTAATTCGTCTGCGACTGCTCCGAGAGGAACGCGATAAGAGCCATTAGCAAAGGCTTGGAGTATGGCATCAGGTAAAACTGTTTCCACAATGGGCTGTAAGAATTCAGCGACTAAATGCCGATCGAGTTCGGCGTGGAAAACTTGATTGGAGTAAGTGCGAAGGCAATCATAGCAACTGGTTTCGCAACTACAGGTAGAAGTCAGTTGGTAGGCTTTCTGCAAGACTTCACGAAAGCTTTCCGCAATCCGTTGACTATAGCCAGCGCCACCCGGAACGTTGTCATAGAGGATGACTTCTGCTTGACCGTTGGACAAAGGACGGAAAAGCCCATCGAGTTCTTCGCGGCGAATATCCAACTTCACTGCCGCTGCGGCTAACAAGGCATAGGTGAGAGAATGCCAAAAGTTGCGGCCTGAATTAGTGGGGGCATTGGTAGAGATCGAATCGACGGTGCGATCGCCCTGATAATGGGCAACTTGTTCGAACAACGACAGCCGCTTGGGTAGATTACGAAATTCAATTTTTAATAAATCGCTTTTGAATTCATGCCCTAAATGAATCGGATCATAGCCACTGGTGCATTCTTTTCCAGTAGTAGGATGATTATGGTTCAGCGTTTGTTGATTTTGTTGCTGAGTCCTCCTACGACTGGTTGTATGTCTTCCGGAGGCGGATAATTGCTGTTGCACTAAATCAGTGAGATCACGCCCACACTTGTTGCAAATAAGAAAAGCCTGAGCGCCTCTAGTGAATGGGCCGCGATTTGCCAAGAAAAATTGCCCACTGTGGCTACTGGTTAAGTGGCAAATCTCGTCAATATCCCAGGAGGACGCTGGATGACCAGAGCTAGCAAGAAATACTTGTGATGTGGGTTGCCTAAGAGGTTTAAGGTAGGGTGTGACTTTGGCAGTTACAGCATGATCTGTAGTGAAGGCTTTGGGGACGCGATAGGCACTTACTTTTTGATCTCTAGCTTCTGCTGGACGTTGCTTGCAAGTCGGACATTCTTCAATGGTGTGATCGGCATTGGAAGAGGCTTCAAAGTGATTGCAGAATTTGCAGACCCAATAATATTTCTTTTCCAAATCTGCTGGGCGCGATATTCCAACGCTGTGATGCACTCGATCATCCACCACAATATCTTGCCCTGGTGCATACTCTGATAAGGCAAGGCGGCGATCTCGTTCTAGTCGGTGCCGACCTTGTGATGAGTTGAATTCGTTGCTTCCTTCTGTTCGTAGACGCACGACATCGATCGGAAAACCATAAATTGGCAAAATACTAGCCTGGACTAACTGTTCATGCAATTGGCGACTTGCGATTTTTCGCAACTCACTTAGCAAATTATCTGCACGGCGTTGGAAAGGAGCACGTTGACTACGACTTTGAGCGCTAATTTCTTCATCTAACTCTGTCAGTAAATCGACTAGCTCGTTCCAGTCGCTTAATTGATCGCCGATGAAACGATCAAAATCTTCCAGAAAGACCATCATGAAGCCCTGAACTATAATATTGCTCAGCAACCGGTCTGCCCATTCCTGGCTCAGTGTTCTAGCTTGATCGCTATGTAACCAATCTTTGAACCGAGCCGACATTGAAGTTGCCGCTGGTTTTGCATCTGGTAAGGCAGACGGATTGTCGTAGGACAACTCAAAGAAATCGCCAATCCGGACTTGCTCTGCCCCTAAGCCTTGGGTGGCTAAAAAAGCGGAGAGTAATTCAGCGCGAATATGGCGGTGTTGAATTTGCTGATTGCCGGGGTCGAGGCGCGGAATTTGGTTGCTTCCGGCAATTAAGCGTTCTGGCTGCTCAAAGTAAAAGCGATCGTGGGGCCGACGTTGGCCGTACATCAGTGTTACAGCTACCCCATCGGTGCGTCGTCCAGCGCGCCCTGCCCGTTGTTGATAATTGCTGACATGGGGTGGAAAGTTTCGTAAAACGACGACCTGCAATTCGCCAATATCCACGCCCATTTCCAGCGTTGTCGAGCAACTAAGGAGGTTGATCTTCCCTTGCCGGAAGTCATTTTCTCGTTTTGCCAGTTCCCCTGTGCCAAGTTGAGCGGTATGTTCTTGCGATCTCAATGGCAGTGGATGACGTTCTTGGTCGCTAATCAAATGTTGGTGATAATGTTGCTCTGCTTTGAGTTGAATATCATTTGCTGCGTAGTAATCAAGTGTGCCGGTACAACGATAGGCACGACAGGCAGCTAAATTAAGTTTAGGATTTTTAATCTGAGAAAGCTCTGGAACATGAACAATTTGCTGGCAGCGATCGCAGTGATACCAATCTTGAGCTGTCTCGACGACATTCAACAAATCCCAATTGAGGTGAAAGCCTTTTGCGGTTGTGCGGTTAACTAAAAAATTATGGGCTTGTAATTGCTGAAATAGTTCTACAAATTGTTCTCGATTCGGTGGTATCAAAAACATGCGGGAAAAATACCAACCGAGACGGCTCTGGGTGACGATTTGTCCACTCAATTGCTGATATCGCGGTAGAAAATCTGGGCAGGCTTGATTGTGCTTACGGTCTTCATCTGTTTTCTCAAGGAAGAGCACTTGTTTTGATCGTCCCTTCGCATCCAACATAGATGGTCGTGCACCGTCCACTCCGCCAGTTTCTGGAAAATAGTCGGATGCGCCTTCAATGCTAACAATGCCGGAACGTCGAATGATGTCTGTGAGTCCAAGCAAGAAAATATAGGCATCCGCCTGAGAAATCACAAACTGAGTTGCAGTCCATTGCACGATTTGATCATCTAGATTGATTTGAACATGACAAGCGAGCAGCGTGTAAGCCTCTAAAGAAGAGCGTCGGGCATAGGGAATCGCAAACTCGCGTAGCACTAACTCTTTGGCACGTTTTGTCGCCAATTCTCGGCAGTCCCGCTCATTTTGGCTACCATTAATCGGATCATTGGGATGATAGCTCCGATGATGCTGAGCCGAATTACGATCGGGATGCGGAATTGATATCGTTAAAAAGTTCTGTTGTAGTCGATTAATCACTTGAGAGATTGATGCAATCCGATCAGCATCTTTAACCTGTTGGAATGCTTGCCAAACCATCTGCCGATAGAGAATTTCAGTATGATTCCGTTGGAAATCTGAGGCAAAGAACGCGGCATCCTGCCTGCCATCAGAGAAGGTTAGCAGTTTACGTTTAGAGACGCTTTCCTGGTTGCCTAGAGACTCTGGTAATAGCTCAAAGAGCCGATCAATCATGGCTTCAAGCGGAGCATCGGTATAGGCGATAAAGCGATTGATTGCTTGCGATCGATTAGACCGACTGCCACAGGCCGCGCATTTTGGCAAATAGCAGCCCTCCGTGCTCTTATCATCTTTATGACGATGCCAAGCTAGATGGTAGTGTCGCCTCTGAGTATCTGCTAAGGATTTAAACGATTCTAATTGGGGCTGACCAATCCAGCCATCACTAAATTTGATGGAAAATTGACGTGTTAGAAGATCAGACTTGTCTATGGTCTCATCATCGGCGATCTCGTCTTCTTCTTCTTCGACCCGACTATTAGGCGGTTGCAGACTCAGTGTGTAGATTGCAGGATTCTTCTTGACGGCTTGATTGGTGCGCGGGAGCGACAAAAGCTTACCTGTTTTGCTGTCCCATTGCGTCAAAGCATACACTTCGCCACACTGGGCACAACTGCCCAATTCTAAGACGGGTGAGTTGCAGCGATCGCACGTATGTTTCTCATTCAGATACAGTTCTTGACAAGCTGGATTCACACAGCCATAAACGCCCTCCAAGCTCCGAAATAGCAAGTGTAGTCGGACGGGTAGCAGCGGTAAATCCTGAGTATTTTCTCGTGCCAGTGTGCCGAGCTGAAGTAACTGCGCCAGAGCAGCTTCCGCCGTTTCAATGGCTTCTGGATCAAGGGTGTCATCGAGTTTGCGTGGTAACTCTATGCCCCATAGTTCTGGCGATCTCGCAATGTCACTCCACGGCTGCGGTGCTTTACTTAAGAGATTAATCAACCGATGCATCAGGGGATGTTGCTTTAGCGCCCACCATAGCAAACGGTGAAAATTTCCCTGTGCTTGTTGTTCGGCTTGGCTTAACTGTTCCGTTGGCACCAGGTAGCTGAGTTCACGCATCCAATCGGTAAATGGAGCATTGGGATCGGGAATCTGGAAAATACTCAAGGCTTCGAGAATGGATTGGGCTGGCCAATCGGCGGGTAATGGATAAGGCTGGCCCAGTCGCACACCGGCATCTTGACGGCTACCGCGAATCACTTGTGCGAAGTCTTCATCAAATAAATCGTGAGCAAATTGCAATACTTGATGATTGTCCGACGAGGTGCCTAAACTTGCACTCGTGGCAATGCAGCGAATATTTCCTTGAGGTTGATCTAAAGATACCTTAAATCGTTTCAGTAGCATCGACACTTCCGTTCCTGTTGACCCGTCGTAGCTATGAGCTTCATCAACGATCAGCGTGTTAAATGTGTTATGTGAGGCTGCAAAGATTTCTCTTCGTTCCTTTGGACGAATTAACATGTGCTCCAACATGGAGTAATTCGTTACCAAAATGTGAGGTGGCTTTTCCCAGATTTCTTGTCGAGAGATTGCTTGAATTGACTGAATCTTGATAACAGCTTCATTGACTAAGCGATCGCGAGTACTGAGATTAAGTTGTTGCCGTTCGGTTTCTGTGAAGAGCGATTGCAAATCATCTGGGTCATAACCACTCAACTCTGCCCGGAGAGAATTGAGGGCATCTTTAGGATCTTTTTCTGTGCGACTGGTGTAAAAACCAAAGCGGATCAGCGGGCGGTGCGGGTCTTGTTGGCAAAGAATTTGGCGTAACCGCTTGACCTGATCATTAACCAGGGCATTCATGGGATAAAGAATCAATGCTCGAACCCCTGCCATTGCCAGATTATTTTCTTCGCGCAATAAACGATCCATCATGGGCACCAGGAAACATTCGGTTTTTCCTGAACCTGTGCCAGTGGCAACCACAATATTTTGCTGATCTTGAACGACGGCAGAGATCGCGGCTTGCTGATGTTGATACAAGCGACGATTGCTGGGAAACAACTCAGTCACACTGGAATGCAGCATACCCGCTGTGACTAATTCTGCGATCGATTGACCGGGCTGATAGGGCTGTGAACCTTCTAAGTAGGGATGTTGCCAAGTGATTCCGGGTTGATCTAATTTGGCTTTCAGCTTCTGGCGCAACGCCTCGTCTTTAATTGGATACGCTGTCAGCAGATAGCGGATAAAATCCTCACGCGGCTGGGTAATGGCATCAATCGGATTCAGGTAAGCGTGATTCATGGTGGGCAATCAATGTGGGGGACGATGGATGACTAAACTAACTGACATCCCAGGCGAACAAAGGCTTCCTTGATTAATGGACGGTAAGCGGGCAATACGAGGCGAGTGCGGTAGCGATCGGGGTCAGAGTCCGACAGCCGCCAGAGCCATCTGGCATAGGCACCGGGCAAAATTATGCCTTGCAGGTGCAATCTCCCTGGCGCTTCGTCCCATTCAATGGGCAGGAGCTCCTCTGCTGCTGCATCTTGGGCAAACATCGTGAGGACGGCTGTTTCTGGCTCCAGTTCATAAAATTTTCCCTCCCGCAGCCAAAGGTATTCACCTGTGGGTAGTTTGAGCAACAAGTCTGATGTTAAGGCTTGGGTGGAATAACTCGATCGCGGTTGCCAGCGTTCTGGTTGACTTTTCAGAGCTTGCGGCTTGTATACTTCAATTTCTGGATACATGAAAAATGGATTATCTTCCAGCGGCGATCTCAATATCCGTGGCTGGCGGGGCTGAGGTAATTCCTGCAAGCTATCTTCAACAGTCATTAGACAGACACCGATACGCTGTAAGTCAGCCTGAACCCGTTGAAAATTTTGCCCTGAAGGGCGAATGAGAGTTTCCTGCTGGGATTGATTGGTTTTTAGAGTTTGATGCACCAACGGTAGGTATGCGCGATCGCCCTGAAATCGCAGACTCGCCATGTCTTCCTGACTACGTGCCAGCACTGTTGGAGGCGCGATGCAGTAACGTTTGCCCATACCTGCCAAGATTTCACCCTGTGCCTGTAATTCATCGAAAGCTCGTGATGCTTCTAGCTGCCAATCTGTAGCGCTAGGAGGAGCGGCATAGTGCAATAGACTCAAGATCTGTTGCCGAGTTAGCGTCAGGGGTTGGCCAGAGTTCTGAGGCTGCCGATGGTTACTGAGTAAGGTTGTGATAGCAGTTGTCCAGTTCATAACTTAAGCTCCTCCCCGCATGCGGTTTACTTCAGTGTCTGCCAATGGTCTCCGATCCATATCGGCGAAATGGTCAAGTCCTTGGAGCGTTTCACGAGCTTTAGCTTTTTCTTGTACCTGTACCAGAATGTAGTCGGCATAATCTGCGGTGGCGGTACAAGGTTGAAAAGTAGTAATGCCTGTTACCTCCACGTTGTTGGTTTTCAATCTGTGTTCCAATTGTCTGCAGAACACATCACGCTTACGCTGTCTAACCGTGACTCGATACCAATTGCTTGTAACTGACTGAGGTCGCGGGTGGGTGATAGGTTGGTCTTTCTTGGGAATTTCAGGGGTCTTTCCGGCGGGCGGATTAGGTAGGGCTACAAGTGCAGCGCTCTGCCCTATGGTGATTAACAGTTGCCGTTCTTGTCCAGAGAGTTGATAGCTCAGTGCGTAAGATTCAGACTGCGGCAGAAACTCATAGAACTGCGCCAGAGAAATTTCTAGATTGCCCGTGCGATCGGATCGCAGACTGTAGTCAATTTCATCCTGACCATTGCTCAGCCACAATGTCATAGAGTCCATAGCCCATAGCCCTAATAGCTGAATATTTGCTGCCCAAAATTGAGTCGAGGTTGCAACTTGAATCGGTAGATGGGTGCAGTCTTGATTCTGGTAGCGGACTTTGAACGGGCGTGCTGAGGGCTGTGTGATGCAGTAGTTGTCTCGGACTTCAAAGCGATGAGACCACCGATAGGAGGTATTCCACAGTTTAATTTCATAGTGTCCAGGAGCCTGGATTGAGTTATGTAGGGGGAGCGATCGCATCTCATTGGGCGGCAGTTCTTCTACCTGCTTCAGGAGGACGGATTTATCAGTTACGTTCTCAAGCAAGACATTTAATGTCGTCGCCTGGGTCATTAATGGTAGCCACAGCGTGGGAAGTTCGAGATAAATGGGGCTTTTACCCGGCAATCGTAGTCCTTGCATGACGGGCTCAACGGTACGAGACTTCCACTGAATTAATTGAGGCTCAGCCGTTGGAGACTGTCGCAGAGTGATGGTTGCCTCTGAAATCATCCGTTCTAAATGCACGCCACGCCAACCGCGTAGACTTGATGGAATCCCTCGGTCTCTTAACTCAGCACCTGAGTCAGTTTCGATAACAGTTTCTTTAGGCGTAAAACACAGTATTTCCGATACGCCGATGATCGCTGGCTCAGACGGTTTTAGAGCAATATGTTCGCCTGTAATTGCATCAAAAACCAAGCAGGTGACATCACTTGAAGTGCCACTGCAAGACCATTGGTGCAATTCAGCGCGATTATGATTGAGGAGTGTACAGTGCCATTGTTCAGAGACTGTCTCAACCGGAATAACCAGTTCCGGAATTTCTAAACCGCCTTCTTGTGGTAGTGTTTCCTCCCACTCTGCTTCAGGGATTTGGCAATATGTTCCCCGTAGATTGCGGCTCCAGTTTGGTTTCCAAAGCGTTTGCTCTGGCAATACCAATTGAGTATCGAGCGATTCTAAATCGAGTTCTAGAAAGACTCGTTTAGGGCGAAGGCTGATTAAACGGCGACGAGCAGACGTACTATCGCGTAGGGTGATCACCTGAGTCAGAGTCTCCCAGCTTCGCAGAAAAAAGTTGCGAGGAAGGTAAGAGCTTGCTAATAGAGCCTCTCGGTCTTCAGCATTGAGCAAGATGTTCGGTGGTAAGTCTTGTCGTTCTAATTCTTGAGCAACCACTGCAATCCCTTGCACCAATTGCCCAGAGATTGGATCAACGTCGGAATCATCATTTGGGTTGATGGGGCAGCTAGATTTGAGGAAGTTTTTTAACGTTCCCCAGCCTGGGTGCTGGGTCTGGCAAGTATCGAGCAAAATTTCAGATAAAACAGTGTGATCCGCTTCTGCCAAATGCTCCCAGCCGTAGTTTGCTTGCAGATCCTGCACCAATTGAGCAAACTGATCCAAATTTTTCTGCGGAATGCCACTTTGGAGCCATAGCGTGGAAACATAACGATAGCCGCTTTTGGTCCGAACTAGACCCAATAAATCTATCCCTTGTTCTGCGATGGTTCGCAATGTTTTCTCGGCATCTTGCGTGTGGGACAAATTTAGCCGCTGACAAAAGCCTTGCCAGAAACCATTATTAGAATCTGAATAGTAGTAAGCATATTCTGAGAGTGCCAGGGTGACAGCCTTAACCCAGGCATCAGAGGTATTACCAAAACGATCGTGTAAGCGCTTCTCAGTTAAACTGCCCACCCGTTTCAGATTGTCCCCAACCATTTCCATCAGTTTATCGGTCGCTGATCTGGCAATTTTGAAGCTGCCCATAAATCGCTGCCCCTGGGGGAGATCGCGATGACTCCAGTATGGCAGGAGCTTACTTTGCCAAAATTCTTCTGTGCTATCGGTGTCAACAAAGTTGAGTAACATACTGGACGACTCAGGTACTGTATTAGAGGAGCGACGAATGGACTCTGGGTTGGATGTTCGCATTTCTAATAGAACAGCCAGTGTTAATTCATCTGCAGTGGCTGCAATGTCCTTAGCATGCCCAAGCAACTTGGCTGACTCCCGGACTTCAATCAGAGGTAGTGAATCCTTTACAACAGATACAACAGCTTGTCTAGGCTGTTCCCGGAAAGGCGACTTGGCGCTAACCTCGGACAATGTTTCACGATGGGAAATCTGGGCGACAATCTGCGTCTCTAGCTGTCGTTGCTCTACTTGAAGGCTTTCTATAGTTTTGATGAGTCGTTGCTGACAAGCTTGTTGCTGTGCGACGGCAGTATCCAGCTCGGTTTTGGATCGCTGTTGAGTTGAAAGATGAGACTGCAATATTGCCAGTTCTGCTTCATGGCACTGCCGCTCTAAAAGGGTACGCTCTAGCGCCTGTCTTTCCCGGTAAGATTCCACCTCCAACGTTTGCAGCATGGCGGTCAAGGCACCAACCTGATCTGCTCGTTCTCGCTGCTGGCTCTCTAGTAGGGCAAGCTCTGACTGCTTTGCTGTGATTTGTTGTTGGATCTGCGTTGAAACTGCCGTGTTCTCAGAAAGAATCGTCGATAGGGCTCGCTGCAAGGTATTACGGTGAGTAATCTGTACCGTCATTTGAGCCTTCAGTTGTCGATATTCAGTCTGGAACTGCTCTATTCGGGTGGTTAACTGTTGTTGGAAAAGCTGCTGTTGGTTAACTGCTATATCTAGCTCTGCTTTACACTGCTGCTGAGTGGCAATTTGGTTTTTTAGGGAGGATAATTCCGTGGCTTTACGCTGCTGTTCGGTGGTGCTTGATTGCAGTTCTTGTTCTGTCGTCTGATAAAACGTTTTCAGCGTTTGGAGTTCAGCACTGAGCGTCGCGATCGCAGTTTCCTGTTCCCCTTGTTGTCGAGCTAAATCTGTTAGATTTGCACTGGTAGCTTGGTACTGCTCCTGTTGAGAGTGAATAGTAGCTTGTAGGTTAGCTAGCTCTAATTGCTTCGCAGTGATGGTTTCCAGTAGTTTTTTGGAGATTGTCTGATCCTCAGAAAGCGCTGTCGATAATTTTTGTTTTCCCCCCTCCAAAGTCTGAATTTCGGCTTGAAAGAGAGAAAGTTTTTGCCCAGTCTCCCGATGCCGGACGAGTAAAAGGACGACAACAGATGCGGGAACTGCTACCAAACCATTGAACGTGGATTGTTTTAGATCGCGGTTGAACGGTAGGCTAACACCAAAACCGACCCCGAAGGCAACGGAACTAAGTAACAGCCATTGCTTGAGCATTGATTTAGTTCAGCTCTCAACTAGTTTTACTGCAGGGCCGTTCCAGCCTACATTTAAGCCAAGGCACTGTGAAATTCAGAGATTTTCGCATTTCAAGGTGCTTTAGTACACATTAACAAGTGTTTTGGATGATCAGGAATAAATTGCTAATATTTAGATTATTTTATTGAACCTTCATTAAAGCCCTTGAGAATGGCGTTTTTACTTCTATATAGTTTTAGATATAATATTTTCTTTTCCTAGACGAATGATGGAGAACTTTAATTATGTCTCACCCCCATGCCGAAATTAGGGCTTTCCAGCGGTTAATGCTGCTGATCGCGACCTTGATTCGTCATCCAGGCGTGGGTGGAATTGAGCCCCACAGCCATTCGACCAGTGCTCATCACACTGCGCTGAAAAAGGTTCAAGAGCAACTTTTAGGGATGGGACAGCAACAGGGGATTGATATTGCTGCTTGTTCGGTTCCGACACTGCGTAAAGACTTGGGCGTTCTCAGACGTTATGGAGTTTTAAGTGATCGGATGTATCGCTGGGGATATTTTCTTGGTACAGGTGTGATGACTGAAGTGGAACTTCAGGCAGCACTCAATGCTTTACAATCTCAAGCTAAGTATCAACGAGATCCGCAAGTAAAGCAGATATATCAGACTGTTTCGCGCCGATTGTATGGTACAAGCAATCAGGATGGACTTTATCCGTTACGCACTCAACTTGATCGCGTCATTGTTCAAACCGATCCAGAAGAAATGATGTTGCGTGGTCAGTACCGCAACACACTATTTCATCATCTGGCACAAGTTGAAGCAGCGATTCTTGAGGGACAGGCGCTTGAACTTTATCATTGCCACCACCCCTATTCATCTGCTAAACCCCGCTATGTTCAGGTTTATCCCTTACAACTAATTTACTCAGATATTGCCTGGTATCTGCTGCATGAGGATTACCACAATGAACATTTGGCGATCGTTCGCCTCGATCGATTCAGTGAGTATTGCCTGGTCTTGGGAGACTGCCCACGGGGATTAAAGAAGCAGCTTCAGAGTCTACAGCAAGCCCACCGTCTTTTAGAAAGAGGTTGGGGGGTCTATTTAGGGAATTCAGAGGAACAGAAGCAGGAACTCCGAAGAGAGCTGTTGTTCACCTCGGTCACAATCCGATTTTTCTCGCCCGTGATTGATTTCATTCTGGAAGGCGAATGCCGCCATCCCAGCCAAAAGATTACGTTGGGTAGTCGTGATCTGGCTACAGGGCAGCTTCAATTTGTTGATTACACGGTAAAACTGCCACGTCGATCGCTGAAGGCATTCAGCCAATGGGTCAATCGGTTTATGGAATCAGCAATATTTCTGGAACCCTTGGATATGGCAGATAGACATCAGCAAGGAGCAACCGCATTACTAGAGAAATATAGGCTGCTATAGAAGTACTAGCAGTTCTATCGTATTGCGTCTCTCAGGTCAGGAAGATTAATGCCATTTTGTAGACACGAAAAGTGAACCACAGTCGAATGCCACTGACGGAAGCTGTATCAAGCAGCCAGTTTAGCTTTAAGGGCTGAACGCGGCTGTTGCATTCTCGGGAATCGTTTGGGTCTGCGCTTAGCGACCCTTGGTTCGACCCGGTTCAAACGCAACGGTACTAACTGATCGGCAATGACTTGTAGCAGCGCCCTGTAGAGCCGTCATCGATTAGGAACAGTTGCCTGAGCCAACTCCGGTCTGAATTGATTGAACTGTTGTCGCGTTGCCTGCAAAGAAAGTTGTCTTTTAACACGCTTTTTGGGCTCTGACGCGCTTTTGGTGAAGCGAGGTTTTTCAACCGCCTGAACCCCAGATGCCACAGGAGGAGAAGGAGTGATCGCGTCCTTTGGCACCAAAAGTGAGTCTGAACCCATTGGTTGTGAGACTCGACATTTGCTGCTGGCGCAGCCTTCATGCCATACGTGAACCAAAGCAAAGCATCAGCAATAGCAAAATACGCGCATAGATTTATATGTAATCTGTGCGCGTATTTCGTATATACTGATCACAACTTGAGCCACAGAACCCACCATGAGTACCGCGACCCGCTTTGATTTAACGAGAGAGGAGATTGTGACCCGCTTTCGGCAGCGCATCGCCAGCGCTGATCGCACTCGCCTGACGAGAGAAGAACGCGAGTTGTTGACCCTGTTGCTGAAGGATCAATGCATCAGTCTCAATCAACGGGGTGAAGACACCTACGAGCGCTTGCAACCACTCTGTGAGGCTGAGAAAGCCTTGTTGCTAGAGGGCTATCCCGCAGGGAGTGTCAATAGTGTGTATCTCCCTGCCTACACCAGGCTGCTGAAGGAAGCCCTTGCCACCGGACAAATTAAGCTCACGGAGCAAAACAGCTTTAACAAGGCGTGGGCAAAACGCGATAGCAGCGAGTCGGGGGTCACTCAGACCTACTACCCACTCAAGTTTCTGACTTTCGATCTGGAGACACAGAACGAGCTACGGGGACTCACTGCCCAAAAGAACAATACACGGCAGGATAGCCTGGTGACGGTTGAGCTTGACCCCTACCTGGAGCAATGTGAAGCGCTGCTAGAGTCCAACGAACCGGAAACACTGGCCATTGCGCTGGCAGCACTCATAGGCAGACGGCATACCGAAGTGGTGAGTAAGGGCACGTTTACGGCGACGGAGCATCCCTATAAATTGCGGTTTGAGGGGCAACAGAAGGATGTCACACCAGCGTTTGACATTCTGACGCTGGTGCCAGTCAAACTCTTACTACCCCACTTGGAACGGTTTCGCGCTTTGCCAGCAGTGCAGGCGTTGCACGGTAAGGGTCATGATGATCCAGGTGTGACTGCTTTCAATACCCGTGTCAATACCCGTGTGAAAAAGCATTTTGCCGACCTTGTACCCGTCTTAGAGGGTTTCAAAACGGTGAGTATCCATCGGCTACGGGCACTGTATGGCGCGATCGCGATTCACTTCTTCTGCCCAGAGCATAAAAATGAACACCGCTTTTTGCAACATTACCTGGGGCATCTGTTGGATGAGCAAGGGCAGAGCCTACCCAATGCAGCGGCGACACAACATTACTTTCACTACAACCTCTCGCGGCAGGGGACGTTGCTCAAAGCTAGAGGCGTGAAAGTCCCGGCAACAGGACTGATCCAAACCCCAGAAGCAACAACAGCACCAGCGGCAATACCAGAGCCGGAAACGACCGTGAACAGCAGCCCTAACGAAGCAGCAGTAGCACCAGCGGTCATGCTACCCACGACACCAGTCGCAGCGAGCCAACCGGACAGTGAGCCAGTGCAGGCACACAGTCTGAACACGCTCCAGATCATGACCGACCAGGCGCATACGCTCTCCTGGCTCACCAGTCAGATCGAGCGCTTACAAGAACAATTAGCTACCGTGACCGCAGCCGGGGCGATACCAGTAGCAGGCGAAGGGCAGGCGGCGATCGCCCAATTGCAAGCCGAGAATGCCGCCCTCAGAGAGGCTGTAGCAGCCAGTGTGAAACCGGAGGACGTGAGCCATCTCCAGGTACAAATCGAGCAACTGCAAACCGAAAATGCGGCACTCAGGGCACGGAATACCGACTTGGAGCAGGCACAAACCAAGCTGGAGGCGTTCAAGCGCTTACTAGCCAATGGGGATAGCCCGCAGGCAACACCAGCACCGACCTTCATGGCAAATGTCCCTACGCCGGAGCCGATCGCACGGCAACCAACCGACTCCACCGCGAACACAGCCCCAGCAGCAGCGATTTATCAGGCAGTCAAGGCATGGAACCAGCAACACCCAGACGCGACCTTTGCCATCACCCAGTCTTTGCTAGAGCGTGATTTTCGGGTGCCGCGTCGCTTTGTGATGGACTTCCTCTCGCAGTATCAGGCGGAACTCGATGCCTACCACAACGCGATTGGTGCCACCAATACCCGCAGCCATAATCGTCAATTGGGAAGGGAGGTGGAAACGTTGAAGGCGTTCGTGACCAGCTTCCCAAACACCGAGGCGTAAGGCAGAGACACCGATGACCGATACACTGACGATCGCGACTAACCTCTCGTTACCACTCGAAGCGGCAACCGAAAACTACGCGATCGTCGCCATGACGGGAGCGGGGAAGACCTATACTGCCTCTGTCTTAGCAGAGGAAATGTTGCAACAGGGCTTGAGAGTCTGCATTCTTGATCCATTAGGCGTGTGGTCGGGACTCAAATCCTCTGCCGATGGCAACGCCCCAGGCTTCCCAGTGCTGATTTTTGGTGGACGCTATGCCGATATCCCGCTCGACAAGCATCTGGGAGATGCGATCGGGCGGTTTATTGGTGCCGAACACTTAGCCTGCCTCATCGACCTCTCCAACCTGGATGAAGAAGAACGCTATCAGTTCACGTACTCCTTCATCGCCGGAGTACGCCAAACCAACGAGGCACCGCTCCACATCTTTGTGGATGAAGCGGATGAATTTATCCCCCAGGTGCCCATCTCAAAGCAACATAAGCTGACTGGAAGGCGTTTCAGTCGTTTTGTCCGACAGGGCAGAGTGGAGGGGTTTAGCTTCACTCTGATCACCCAACGTCCGGCGCTCATTTCCAAAGACGTGTGGGGGCAAGTCCGTACCCTCATTGCCCTCCAAATGACAGCGACGCAGGATATAAGCGCGATTGAGGACTGGATTAGACGGCAGGCTGACACGGGGCAGATGGCGGAGGTATCTGGCTCCCTTGCGTCACTCAAGGTTGGGGAAGCCTGGTTTTGGTCGGTTGCCTCTGCCTTTCCTTGCCGCCAGCGTCTCCAGGTGCGTCAGCGTCTCACGTTTGACTCTTCAGCCAAACCCAAACTCGGTCAAAAGCAGCACAAACCAAGACAGTTTGCCCAGGTTGATTTAGAACGGCTGCGGGAGCAGTTCACCACCGCGATCGAGCAAGTCCAGTCAAATGATCCAGAGGCATTGCGCCAAACGATCGCCAACCTGCAAGCCCAACTGCATACACTCAAGCAGCAAGACACGGCACTGCAAAAACTTACAGTGGAGCGTGTGGCAATCCCAGTGCTGGACCCGGCACAGCTTGAACGGTTGGAAGCCGCGATCGACACCATGCAGCCCATGTTTCAGACCATCGCAGCCTTACTAGCAAACGTGCAGGCAGCACTCGCAACCGTCCAAGCACAAGCGACAGACACAGGTTTGACCAGCGTGGCAATCCCGCCCGTCGAGATTGGTGCCGCCGCCGTCAAACCAGCCCCAAGGTCAGTGGTTGAGGTTGAAGCGGCTCCAACACCTGCTAGAACACCTGATGGCGATCGGTTATCGGCATTGGAGCAACGCATCCTGAACGCGATCGCCATGTTTGAAGGATCGGGCTTCAGCAACGTCAATCGTCGTCACGTTGCCATCTTTGCTAATTCGTCACCCAGTTTGTCGGGATATTTTAAGAATACGCTCGGCAGTCTTCGGAGTCGTGGCTACCTCGAATATCCCAACGCAGAGGCATTAGCACTGACAGCTACCGGACGTATTTACGCCCAGCCGCAAACACAGTTCACAACCAACAGCGATTTACATGAAGCCTGGTTTCAGACCACAAAACTGCCCACACTCCAGCGCAAACTGCTGAGGGTGCTTGTCCATGCCTATCCCCAACCAGTCGAGCGCCAAGCCCTAGCCAAAGCAGTCGGACTCTCGGAGTCTGAATCCGGGCACTTTAAAACAATCTAGGGGCTTTACGCTCTCTCAAAATCATCGACTACCCCAACTCGAAGCAGGCGATCGCTACGAGTTTGATGTTCCCCATAGAGTAGGTAAGTACACAAATGGTTGCAGGATACCTGGTTTCCAGCCTGTAGCCTCTTGAATAAACCCACCTTTATGCGCTTGCTTGGCATTCCACAACTTATCCACAACAGGCAACGACAGCCACTTTAACGATTCACCTGTCTCGCTATTTTCTGGCAGCGTAAAATACGTCAAAAAGTCTATGTCTAGCTCTGGGATATGCCGAAATTGAGCAGGCATAAACTCAAAAATGCCGATCTCATCACCACGCACATACCAAGTAATCGGCACTAAGCCATTGTTATAGCGAGGCTGCACCTTTGCGACCCACTGTTGCAGTAGCTCGGAGGCTGGCATTTCGTCAGGAGTGTAATCATCACTCATGGGATCATACTCAACTTCCCAAGAGGCGCTCAAAGTGCCACTTCGCTCTTCTCCAGAGCGTCTGTTCTCGAAAACCCAAACAGTTTCTAGCATAGTCAGCCAAAGATGAAAGCTAAAATTATAGTGGACAATCGCGATTTAGGATTTGTTAATAAGGTTTGTAATTCGAGATTTTAAAGTGGTGTAGCGCATGTCATAAAACTCCTGGAAGTTTTTTAGTTCCTCTGGCAATTGCCCTAAATTATGACGATCGCAATAGTCCTTAATCGCCTTTTCATCACCTTTGCCATCACTACTAGGATATCTATCTCTCAACCACTCCATCGGAAGCGTAGCTTGTTTCTGAATATTTTCCGTTCCCTCTAGGAGTTGCAGATTAGGTAGTCTATCTCGGAGTTCTCGGACGAGTTCTATCTTTGTATCATCCAAACCATCTTCTTTGAGTTGAGCAGACTTGAACTGAGATCGTGGGAAAACGTGATCAATATGGAATTGGTTTTTTAAGTCTACGAAGGGATAGAGCAGAGAGAGTAAGAGGAAAAGGCTCTCCCGGCTTTGCGCTGATAAGACAACCTTATATCAAACTATCACTGGGTTTCAGCCGTCGATCGGGCGGCATTTTGTAGCCTTTCATACGATTTCAACCACAGATCCGGAAGAGCCGAGGAAAATCCTTTTGTCGCCGTACTTCACAGAGACCAGTTCTTCAATCTCTTCTTGCCCAAAGGTGAGGGATTTGCCGCGTTGATTCATGGACTGATTGAGGGCTTCTACAGGAAACCCTTCGCCAGTTGAAGCTTTCATTACTGCTCGCAGAGCGGTGAGCAGGCTATCTAGACCACTGCCCCAAATACCAGATGGTTTCAGCAAGGAACGGAATAACCAGCCTTTGATAAGATTACGATCACCTTCATAGGAAGCGTGCGTGCGGTATTTATCAGCGAAATCCTTGTGGTACAGGTAATAGGCGATCGGTAATACGGCGCTATCGGCTCGCAGGGTTTGCCAGTCTAAACCAAAGTCAGCTACCAGGTGTACCGACAATAGGATGGCATCACGAATCTTGGACCAGAGAGCCTCCAGCTTTTGCATATTGTCGTGATTAAAGTTTTCAACCTTGAACCCCACGCTACTAATATCTGCTAACATCAAGCCTGCTTTCAGAACAAAGTCCTGCGAGAAGCTGAAGCGATTACCAATGCGATTGATTTCATCGACTAAGTTATGTATTTCCTGCCTTGCATCCAGTTTTGACCATTGGGCGACAGCAACGCTCAGCAAAAGATCTGAATAGGATAGGACAGTTCCACCGCTGTTGAGGCGAATAAAGATATTTAGGACTTTCTCAATATCTTGGCTAGTTTCTTCGTAATAGTGGACGAGGGGTTTAATGTGTACCGTTTCGTGGAGCTTTGCCAAAACTTCAAATGCCAAGTTGAGTCGATCATGATCTAAGTCTGGGTGCCGATCTGTAATCCACTTCAGCATGGAAGGTCCAGCTTTGAGTTTCAAGACATCGGATACCTTAAACCAGATTTCATCGCTGTTGCCCTTGGCTTTAGATGGTTCGAGGAATTTGAACCGATATTTGAAGTCTTCGTACTCGACATCACTTTTAGCCAGTAGATCGAGGTAGAGAAAGCACTTGGGAAATGCATCAGGGCTATTCCACCACTTATAGGGAACCTTCATTGCCATTGAACCCCGGAGTCCAATATTGAGGGCGGTGAGTCTTTGCTGCCCGTCCAGAATGGCGGTTAAGTTTTGGTTGGGGAGTAGCCCTAAGTCAGGACAGTGGGGCTTATCTCTTTTGTGATAATCCAGGACAAAGCCATAAAACTTGAACTTGTGGCTATTGGCAGCTTCTACATTCCAGAACAGGAAGGTTCCAATAGGATAGTCTTGCATCAAACTGTCGAACAATTTTGCAATTTGCTCGGGCTGCCAGACGAATTCTCTTTGAATGGCAGGCAGTACATATTGATTGTTTTGAATGCGGGTTAGCGCGTCGATAATAGGACCACCGGGTTTGTACATTGCATACTCCTTATAAAGTTGTTAGCCGTTTGCTGAAGCAGATATTTATGAATGAAATTCCCATATTGCCATGCACTCAAACTCGGTATATCAAAACGTACTCCGGAATCGAACAGCCTCGTGAGAACCCTCGCTACATCCCACGGCTAAAGCACGACGGGTTTTGCGGTTTCTCAAGCTCTCCCTTTTCTATAAAATTCAGCTACTCGCTTGTATTCCCCGATTGAGTCCGGAGGGCTTTATACTTCTCCGCAGTAATTACCTTTGTCTGTGTAGCTGGAGCCTCTGACTCTGACGGTGGAGCCGGAGCCACAGTCGGTCGCTCACCGCGACTGGCGCGCAAATATTGCTTCAACGTATTTAGCGTCAGGTCAACGCCTTCAGACTTGAAGATATTCAGAATATCTTCCAAGCTGTGTCCCGATGCCTGGGCAGCTTCAATTTTGGGCTGCATCTGAGCTACCAAGATTTTGGTTTGTACGCCTTTGGGGGTCACAGCCAGACGATCTAACTTGGAGCCGATCTTATTGGCGGTAATCTCGGTATGTAGCTTTGGTGGTTTTCCCATAAGTACCTCGTTTAAGCGTGTCAAAAGATTCATTGGTTTGCTTTCACGCTCCGTCGATCGTGACCAACGAAGGAAAGCAGACTGGGGACTTGCGGCGGTGATCTGAGCAAAATTGGAGACTTTAGCGTGATTTTGGCGCAGTGAGAGGGCGTCTGTCATAAGCAACACGTTTCTTGGGTACTCTCTGTTTGGTTCGTTGGCAAGGTGGAGGCTTATGATCATGGCGCAGGAGAAAAGCGAGACTCTCAGCAGCTTGAAAGCAGCAATCCGCGAGGCTTTGCATCACTCTGACTTAAATGAACGACGCACCATCGGCAAACGCTTCTACCTCACAAGCGAGGAAGCAGAGCAGGTAGAGGCGTTATGCCAGGGTGTGAGCCTTTCGGCGTTTGTCCGGGCAAAGGTGCTAGACACTGCCATACCACGACCCAGAGTTATGGTGCCCCAGCTTCACCGCGAGCTATACACTGATTTGGCAAAGCTGAAAGCCAACTGCAACCAAATGGCAAAAGCGATCAATCTTGCCGCGCAAAAGCAGCAAGACTTACCACTCACGCCAGCCAACCTGGAACAGTTAGCGAGACTCGAAGCCTTGCTCGTGTCGATCGGGCGGCAATTGCGGCATGGGAGCCAGCCAACCGCAACTGATGACGTTATTGATGCTGCAATTGCCGCTACTGATGCCGCTACTGATGCCGCTACTGAAGCGGAAACTTACTCAAAATGATTGGCAAAGTTTTACAGAATAACAACTTCAAGGAAACGACGCGCTACGTGCTAGTCAAGGAGAAAGCAAGGCTACTCGGCAGTGCCGTGCTGGAGTCAGAAGCCGATGCGATCGCGCAAGAATTTAGGCTGTCGCGGGACTTGAAGCCAGAGATCGAGCGTCCGGTCTATCACCTCATTGCAAGCTATAGCTATGAGGATGCGGCAACCAAAAACCTATCGGATGAGTTTCAACTGGAACGCGCAATCGAGCATTTTGCCGGGTTGGTAGTTTCAGCACGGACACCAGCACTGCTCAGGCAAGACGACAAAACCGCCTACAAACAGCAGGTGAAGGACTTTATTGAAACAGAGCTTTACGAGTATCAATGGTTCTGTGCCGCGCACGAAGACACAAAACACAAGCACACGCATTTCGTCGCCAGCCGGATCAATTTCATCGACGGACGGTGTATTCCCACCTGGCAAGATAAAGAGCGCAGTCAGCGGATTTGTCGGGAAATCGAGCGGGAACACGGACTCCAGCCGCTACAGAGCTTTTATGAGATCAAGCGACGTTCACCCACGCGGAAACAACGCGATAAATGGGAAACCACAGGCATCCCGCCCGTGATGGTGATGATGCAGGACGCGATCGACCAGGAGGCAACGCCAGGGAGATCGCTGGAGGAGTTGATGACGGCGCTACGAGAGACGCACGGTATTGAGATGACGGTCGGGATTTACAACAATCAGACAGGGGTGGTCTTTGCCCAAGTCAATCGTCACGGTGAAACCGTGCGGCTGTCTGGCTCTCAGTTGGGTCGAGGCTATACTCATGCCGCGATCAGTCGGCGGTTAGAGCCGGAACGAGAGTCTGAACTAACACCGCCAGCGGCGGCAACCAAGTTGGAACAGACGCTAGAAGCCGACGAAACGACACAGCCACCTGACCCGCTGGAGTTGCTTCAAGTTACCCAGCCAGCGATTGAACCAGCACTCATACGAGCGCCTGAGCCTCAGCCAGTAGCAGTCGCACCAGCTTTAAAAGAGACAGAGCCTAACGATGAAGCAATGCAGCAGCTTTGCTCACAAAAACTGCCGTCCCTGATAGCAGAGATCTGGCGCTACTACCAGGAGCGCCACCCAAAAGCCAAAGGCTTTAAAATGGGCGACTACCGCATTGCAGCAGGCGAGGGTAACAATCCACCAACACTTTTAAAGCATGGCACCAAACGACTAGAGTGGTTGCCCACGGAAAAGCGCTATCAAGTTGATGGACTGACGTTGGCAGACTATCAAGCCATCCAACGGCAAGCACAGAAAGTCAGATTTAAAGGCATCGAAACAGTTGCGCCCCTGATGGCTAAGTTTTTGGAGAAGCAGGGTCTCAAGCGCTGGGAGGAGCCAGACGGCACCTACGGGCTAAGCCGCAAAGGTGACCTTCTCACCTATTACAAGCAGAAAGAGCGGACGATCGTCTATCAAGCAAAGCTCAAGGAAAATCACTGGACACCAATCACGGGTCGTGTTCCTCCAGAAGTCACAAAAATATGGTTGGCGTGGCAGCACCAAGAGAAGGGGACACCAGTAAAGGGAAACAACGGACGCTAGGTAATGAAAGCGGCGGCACTCTACAAACGTGCTGTCTTCGACGGGGGCGGGTTTGTCTTTATGAAAAGCGGTAAAAGCGGCAAGGCGTGGGCTTGGACGATGACGAAACCGCAAGACTGACGTTTGACGACTTTAGCTTGACGACTGACACCGCTCCCAGACAGAGTAAAAACGCAGTGAAAGTGCTGCTGACGACGCTAGCATCGTTTCACTGCCAAACTTTGACAGTGCGACAAAAGGCAGTGTCGATCGCTCGTCAGGTGATCGAATCGGGTGTCCACTGCCACCAAACTTGGCGATGAGCCATTGGGTAGTGATTCGGAAGTAGCGATGTGTGAAACCTACGTATGATAAAGCTTTCAGAGCATAAGATGCTTTTGAAAAGCTCAATTTGCTTGTAATTTTTCGAGTCTGGATTAGCAAATTGACGTAAGGAGCTTACTGGTTAACGGTTTAGTCGGATGAACCGCTCCCGCTTCGTCCTCAGATGCTTCAGCCTCAAGCTCAGCCACCGTTTTGGGTCTCTAAATCGACCTGGAGCTTCGGTGTCTGACCGCATCGGCGAGCGACGGAGAGGCACCCTCTGCCTGCTGCTGCTTGAGCGCCGACCCTAGCGCACTCGCTGAGGGGTAACCAGCCAAGGGTGAGTGCTGAAAATTTGTGATCCATTGCAGATCCCTTTCCGCCTTCAGGCTTAGCGTGGACAATTTAAGGCAGGAAAGGACAAATCCTGCAAACAAATGACAAAAAAAGACAAATCCTGCAAACAAATGACAAAAAAAGACAAATAAAAATTAGCGATCGCTAATTTTTGGACAAGAAATGACAAATCCTGCAAATAAATGACAAATCCTGCAAACAAATGACAAAAAAGGACAAAAATGAGTGTGCAGTGGTATTACTGAGTAATTAATGCTCAACGATAAAAAACCATTAAAATTACTGAGTAATTAAGACTCAACGATAAAAAACCATTAAAAATACGGATGCTGTTGACAGCAAAATGCCACCCAAAAAGGCATTGCCTGAGCCATGCCGCTTCAAGTTTCTGACTAAAAACTGGTTGATCAAAAACTGAGTTTTTGTCTCAATCAGTGCTGCGGTTTAGCCTTTGGCGGGGTTTCTGTCGCAAGCATAGTCACGTAGGAAGGCTCATTGCCTCTGAACTCTAGCTCAATGGCATCGACCGCCTGGTTGCCGTGGCGGTACTTTCTGCCGGAGATCGTCTTGTTGCCTGTGCGCTGGTACTTTCGCTACGCCTGATCCGATCGGGACTTGGAGAAGATGATGCTAGAGCGCGGGGTACAAGTGGAGCACTCCACCCTGCATCGCTGGGTGCATCTCTACGTTGCTCATTGCGTGTTGAAGCAGGGCGTTCTACAGGCTGCATAGAGATTCTTGTTGCTGAGTCCAAAAAGGCGATCGCATTCCTAGCGATCGCCTTTTTGGTGGGAAACGCGTAAGAATTGCTGCAAAGCGCTAAGCGCTGCCACAATCAAATCTGTAGCGTTTTAGAACCTGTAACTCATATGAACAAACAAGAATTGGTAGACGCGATCGCCGCCAAAGCCTCAATCACAAAAAGGATGCAGATGCTGTGTTGGGCGAAGCCGTCGACGCAATTATCGAAGCGGTCTCAACTGGCGACAAAGTAGCCCTAGTCGGTTTCGGTACGTTTGAAGCACGCGATCGACAGGCATGGGAAGGACGCAATCCTGCGACAGGCAAACCGATTCAAATCCCAGCAACTAAAGTGCCTGCGTTCTCAGCCGGAAAGATGTTCAAAGAGTCCGTTGCACCAAAGGTAAAGATAGCAGCTTAGCTAGTTGCATTCATGCATTCAAAATTGTTTGAATGCATGAATGCTTGGATGCAAGACTGCTTGAATGTTATAAACCAAGCTTCGCAATTGTACGCTTTGCACGGGTAATGGCAGGCTTGAGTTCTTGTGCCCGTGCGCGTCGGGCATGGTGAATGCGCGCCTCCACGATCGCATCCTCCAATAGACCGGGTTGATCTTGTGCTACCGCCCAGAGACCCTGCAACAGCGTTTCCGGTGTGACTCCTGCTTTATCAGCCTCTCGCTGAATTTGCAGCTTGTACTGCTGCTCAACGCGAAGCTGAAAGTTAACTACCGTAGGCAGTGACGCTAGCTCTCGCTCTAGTGCTGTGATGCCGTAGTCTTGCTTGGCAGCCTTGGTCTTTCCAGACTTCTCTTCAACGATGGGGGCAGGCATTGGCTCAGGCTCCATGATTGGACTGCCTGTATTCGATTGTAGCGAGGCAGAAACCTCATCTACCCGTTTCTCTACAGTTGGGCGGGCACGATTCAAAAAGCGATCGGTCGCAGTTGGTCTAGTCATGCGGGCACAGCCTCCGAAAGTGCGGTTTGCAGAGCTGGAACGTAGTCGCTGAGACGTTGTAGCAACAGGTCAAAAGGTGCTTCTAATTGTTTTTTGCTGGCATCTAATTCAGATGGCAGCTTGCCGTGATTGAGCGCCCGCTGATAGACCACTGACTCCACGACGGACGGCAGCAGCACATCACCAATAAAGCCCTCCATCGCTTTGAGACTGGTCGAGGCTTCACCCGTCAATTGCAAGCCCACTACACGCGCTCGGAAAGGTAAGACTCCCAGCAGTTTGCCATCGAACGCATCACCTTCCCGGCATTCTTCTAGCAACGCCCAGGTCTCGGTCAGTGAGCCGATGCCTTTAGCAACTGCCTCGGCTGGAATGATCACCACATCAGCCGCACCGATCGCCGTCAGGTTGATGTGATTCTTCTGAGGGGGCGAGTCAATCATAATCAGCCCAAAGTCTTGCATGACAGGCTCCAGACGCTTTTTCAATACCCGTGAGCAGTTTGCCGACGACGCAAGAAAATGCTGAGCGTTGACCAGTGCTCGATCGGACGGCACAAGAAAGAGATTGTCGCGATCGGGTACAGGATAAATGGCATCCTCAATCGAGCACTTGCCCGTGATTACCTCCAGAAGTGTGGGTTCGTTCTGGATTTCCACACCCAAAAGATCAGTCAGATTCCGCTGCGGATCGCCATCAATCAGCAGGGTTGGTATGCCCAGCTTGGCAACCTTTAGCCCCACCATATAAGCGGTAAGGGTTTTGCCCTGACCACCGCTCAGAGACAGCGATAGAGCGATCGCTGCTTGCTTGCTTGTCATGTTGCATCCTTGCACTCTTGAAGGCAGGTAAGTTTGTAACTCAGCTAGCTTACATCCAAGCCACCTTGAATGCAAGAATGCAAGAATGCGGACAACAAGCAGTCTGGATTAGCAAGCTACAGGCTTGCTAATCCTCACAAATACACCTTTTGTCCCCAGTCGGAGACAACTTGACCCATCCGGAGGCAACTTCCCAAAGCGTAACTTATGAATGCTTAGATACTTGCATTCAAGCATTCAAGAATACAACGTATAAATCAGGCACGCTTGCTTGGAGGCTGCGGGAATACTAGGGCATCTTTATCCGCAATGTCTCGCTTACCAGTGTGCTAACCTTACCAATCCCGCCCTCAACGTAAAGTTAGCTGCAAGCACAGTTCATGGGTAATTAATTCTGTACACTCACTTGTCTTAATAATATTGCGATCGTGGTTCAGTTGTTCTCTTCTGGGTCGTTCATACCTTCGCCCAATTCAGGAAAGATCGCCGTCAGGTCAAGATAGCCACTCAGCACCCGCACCACCTCGATTCCGTTTTCAGTAGGGCGGTAGAAAATCAAATACTGGTTGAGGGGGAAGCTTCGCAGGGGCGGGTTTAGCTGCTTCCATTGCACGCCCATTCCTGGGAATTGTGCTAGAAGTTGACACTTGCGATCAAAAGTTTGGAGAAACCGATTGGCAGTTTGAGGACTGCTAAAGTCAACAATGTCGTCATTGATTACCGACAGGTCATTGCTGGCTTCACCTGTCAGGCTATAGACGTTGCTCATTCCGCCGTCTGGACTAGCCGCTGCTGGTTCTGCGCGATTAACCCCTGAATCACGGTTGCACCGTCATAGACTTCCCCGCGTGCAGACGATTCAATGCCACGAGTAATGTCTTTCTGGAGATCCGCTAACCGTGCCTGATAGACGCGATCGCGCTCCTCTAGCAGCCGTAAGCCCTCACGCACGACTTCACTGGCAGACAGATACCTGCCGCTGTCAACCTTTTCGCGCACGAACTGTTCGAGTTGTGGGGTCAGCGATACGTTCATAACGTGAACCAGCCAGTGAGGATGTTCCTTTATTGTGCCGTTGGTTGCGGGGTAATGTCAAAGTTTGCTATTTGCAGAAAAATTGCAATTTTGGAGCCTGCCTCTGGTCGTGTGGCATTCAGTCACTAAGCTGCGTGGAGTGCTGGGTTAGGCAAGCTTAGAATCCAGGTGATTTAGTAATGAGCAGCAGAGCTTGCGATTCCTTTCAGCCTCCAATAATCTCTCTAAAATGCCTCAAATCGTCGGGGTCTTTGCCCCACGGCTTACCGGGCAGCTTGCGATCGTGTTTCTTCAGAATGCGTCTAAATTTCCACTTGGCAGCGCGATAGTTTTTACTGGTGCCTGATTTGCCTGCTTGCCAGACAAGCTCGATGACTTTGGTCTGGCTTTGATAGGCATCGAAAGTTTGCAGCACTGCTTCCGTCAACTGTCGGGTGATCTCTGGATCAAGGGGGTCAAATTGTCCCGGCACCGTGTTGGTGCGGGTGCGGTCGTCCTCGGTGCGGTCGTCGTCAGGCTGTTGCCACAAACGTTCAAGCATCTGCACCGTCTTGGGCGTGTCTGATACTGCTGGTGCGGCAGGATGAACTAGCAAAGTGCCTGCATCCGGCAGGGTAGCGAAGTAAGCCTTACTGCCTTTGGGCACGAATAACCCGTAAAAGCGGTTGGCTTTGCCTGCTGCCACTTTCTGAGCACGCTGGGCGTACTCCTGCTGGAGGTCAGCTTTTTGCCAGGATGAAACCCGATGTTCGATGCCTTCGCGGATCGCTTCACCGAGATAGATGATGGCAGTCTGGTGCAGGTCTTGTATGGTGGTGCCGATCGTCCCAGCCTTCAGGTTTTGCCCCGCAATGAGGAGTTTCACTTTCTCAGTGCGACCGACACGCCAACAGAACTTCAGCAAGTCAGCCGCAAAGGTACTGGGAGAGACGCGCTTACGAATAAACGCCATTGCTTGCCGCTTTTCGGGTGCCAGCATGGTCTCAAACTGGTCTAAAACTTCTGCCATCACTTCCGGCTTGCACTTGTTCCACACGCCAGCCAGTTCCGAGAACTCGTCAAAGAAATAGATGGTGGGTACAAACTGAGGCAGTGGGTGATGCGGGTCTTCACGGCGCTGTAAGAGAGCGCTGGTGTTGCCATCCAACCGAGAGAGAATCTCGGTCGCTGCTGCTAATAAGCCAAAGATGGCAGTCTCGAAATCAGCATACTTGAGCTTACTTAAATCGGTGTCCTCGTTAGGTTTCGGGTTAACGATAGACAACTCAGCCACACCCCCTAACGCCACTTCCATGAGGTGAGCTAAATGGTTAATGAGCGTGGTCTTACCTTCACCGGAATCACCCATCAAGCAAATTTGCGGGTTGGCTTGGACAAAAGCCGTTAAGTGGCTGGGGTCAGGCTCCGCGATCGTGTCCGCTTTTGCCTGACGTGCTTGCTCCAACGCCTCCCAATCGGTACCGCTGACATCAAAGGTAAGTTGCAAGCCACTGTCAATCGGTTCGACTTGAGGATCAGCACAACAGCCACGCACGGCGATGCGTAAAGGCTTAATGAGTTCGCGCTCAATGCGCTTAAACGCTTCTCCCAGTGAACGAATCGGGGTCGTGATCTTGCCGTCGATTAGCACTGGCAGGACTTTGAACCGTAAGGCAAAGCGACCGTTGGGCAGTCCTTGCACGACAGGGTTTTTGCTGATGATGCCGTGTTCGTACAGACACCGGATGGCTTCACAGGCTAAAAGTTCTTCATGGCTGTGACCCAGTGGATAATCAGGCTGTTTGAGGCTGTGGGATTCTTGGAGGGCAGCGTCAGCAATTTGGGCATAGAAGGCTTCTCGCTCTGCCCATTCGCGTTCAAAGCCTTGCAGCATTGACTGCTCCCGCTGTTCGAGTGCGTCTTCCTTTGCCCTCAAACGAGTGCGTTCTAGCTCGACTTGCTCCTGGAACGACTTTTCTAGCTCTGACTCACGCGCGTCGATCGCCTGCCGCTGCAACTCCAGAGCTTCTTGTCGAGCGTCGTGATGTGCTTCTAACAGAGCTTGCTCCTGAGTCAGCCGATCGCGTTCCGCTAACAAACGGTGATAGTCCAGGGCGAGACGTTCTTTCTCGGCTTCCAACCGTTCAAAGTTGGACTCCTCAGCGGTTTGGAGTTGGGCTTGGAGTTGCGCGATCGTCGTTTCGTATTGTTCGATCTGGCGTTGGTACTGGAGTTGCTGATGGTAACGTTGCCACTCGTAACCGTCTCGAATCTCGCTGGACGCATCAAGCAGGCGGGTATGTTCGTCATGCTGGACTCCGGCACGTTCGTCTTGGGTGTAACCGTAAACGGCGGCAAGGGCAGCACCACACCCTAAGAGGCGGAGCGAGACCCAGAACCAGCGGTTGGGCTTGTCGTTAATGCCGACAAAGGTCAGCAGGCTGAGAAGGGCGAACAAGGTGAGGGTATGGTTGGCTTGACGATCGGTGAAGTGCATCGGTGACAACCGCGAAACAGTTGGGGCAAGAGGCTTAGAGCAGCCCCAAGAGGAAGCCAACGCAGCCAGCGGCGGCATAGACTTTGGCTTCCTTGGCGTAGAGGTAGGCAAGCGGACTGGCTGACAGGGTGGCAAAGTAGGTCAGAACGACCATGCCGAGGACGACTAGGGCAGTGAGCCACAGGTTGGCTAACGGCAGCAGGTTTGCCGCCAGGAGCCAACGCAGTCCTTCGGTGAGTAAATTGAGTAACAAAAGAACGGAGAGAGCGATGGAAAGGCGTTTCATGGCTTCATGCTGAATAGTTTGGTTGGGTTTAGCGGGCTTTTGACTCACAGCCACTAGCGAAACAGGCGAGGCGACATCCCTTTGAGTTGGAGGTCTTCTTGTTGATCGAGGTTCTTTTGCTCTGCCGCTTGCACAGACAGGTGGAGTCCGTGAATCTTCTCCCGGATGGCATCCTGATTCATGCCCCACTCTGCGACGGCAGACTGAGCATTGTCAGAGGCGATGGCAACACGGGCACGTTTTTCTACGAGCTTGTGCGCGGCAGTTAAGAAGTCACATTTAGCGCCTTCCAGGTTGACTTTGGCGATGCCGATCTCGACACGCTTTTGCACCAACACCACTTTGTCTTTCTCGTGTTCGGCTTCGGCGATCGCGAGTTTCACACCGCGATGTTGGCGTTTCACTCGCTCTAAGTCAGTGCTGAACTCGGTTTCCGACAGTTCACGAGTGCGCGGGGCAACAAGATGGGCGTTAAGGGAGGGACGCGCTTCATCAGGAGCCGGGGCGTAACGGACCATCCGTTTCATGGGGGATTCCTCTAGGGTTGGGTTGGCGTGGGATAGTTTGGGGACTGGTAGGCAGGGGTCGCCTGTTTGAGGCTGGCGGAGACGAGAAAATACGTCCCGATCGAGACGAGGGCGAGCACACTGCTCGCAACAAGGGCAAAAGCCCACACGTCTTGTGTGTGCAGCCAAGATGCTTTGGCTGGGTTGTCTTGCACGAGCCGTTGGGCTTTAAGGATGTTGTCTGTCCAGGTTTCCTGTTTTTGCAGGTCTAACTGTTGTTGCTGGAACAAGAGATCAGCGGTGCTGGGAGTTGGGTGCGTGGGCTGAACGGGTTGGGCTGGCAGTCGGGCGGCAACGGCGCGTTCAATGGCGCGTTCCATCTGAGGCGCGAGGGCTTGCGCCATGACGAGCGCGGGATGCGGGGGGTCTGCCGTCAGGGGGTAGCCGTTGGCGGCTGAATCGTCAAACGGTGGGGCAGTGGGTGCACTGACGAGGGCGTAGTTGGCAGGGGTCGGCTGATAGAGTGTGGCGGGTGGCGCTTGCACAAGTGCGCCTCCCGCTTGGGTGTGCTGGATTAAGGACTGCTTGAAGGTCTGGGCTTGCGGTGTGCCCACTAAATCTGCGAGGGTCAGGAGTCCCATCAGGGTGTAGAAAAGGCGCTCCACATGGTCGGCACCCCGCAGCTTGAGGAAGTGTTGCCCTTCGACCAGCCGGGGACGGTGCTTGTTGAGCTGGTAATCGTTGGCGACTCCAAAGGCAGCGATCGCTAACCGATGCGGGAAAAGATACCCAAAGGTGGGGTCGGTAATGAGATGGGGGAGATAGGGGTTGCTCATGGCTTTGTAGGGCAGCGAGGGACGGAGAAGCGGCAAAACGAGACAAGGCGGGTGCGTTTGGTCAACTGTGGTTTTAATGAACTCTTTAGATCGCTTTAAAGCGAGCCAAAAAAGTTCACTAAAATTACTGAGAAATGATGGCGATACCGTTACTTTGCGGTCGGTGGCGACACTAAAAATTTTTACAGTGACCAAAAGACGGGGTCGATCAGGGTGAGGCTCACAGGAGTTGTCCGGTAAGAGCGAAGGGACGGGAAGCGACTAAACGGGACAAGGCGGTTGCGTTTGATCAACCGTAGTTTTCATGAACTTTTTAGATCGCTTTTAAAAAGCCTCAAAAGTTCAGTAAAATTACTGAACGTTTATGGCGATACCGTTACTTTGCGGTCACTTGGCGCACTAAAAATTTTGACAGTGACCAAAAGACGCGGGAGTGCTAGTGCGAAAGCCAAAAGGGTGAGGAGAGCGATTAGCACTAGCCAGCGGGGGGCGGGGGGATGGCTTCGACCAAGCCTGACTTTTTTGCCAGGGTTTCTTCCAGGTCAGCCATGATGGCATGAGCGGTCCCATACTTTGCCTGAAAAAGGGTGAGTCCTAATCTCTGACCTTCTTGCTCCATCTGATTGACGAGTGCAGCGGTGAGTGATTCAGAATTGCTTTGCGTCACGTCCAGAGCGGTTTCGGTGTGCTGCTTGGCGGTCGTGACAAACGCTTCGGTACTAACAAACCGACGCAGTTTGCGGGCGGGTGGCGTAAAGCGTTCTAGTTCGCCGTCCTGCGGTTGATAAGGCACCATGTCACTTTCGTGCTCAAAAGGGGCTTCCACGAATGCGGCTGCCGTGACTTCAGGTTCGGGAAATGCGCCTTGCTCGGAGTGGGCAGCACGGATGGACTTGATCCAGGCATCGGCACTGAGGTCTTTTGCCGCTTCACGGTATTGGGCGATCAGGTCTTGGCAAAGGACGGTATAGCGGGTTTTGTTGCTGTTACCGCTTTTAAGGTCGGTCAGCGGTAGCCAGATGTAAGCCGTGCAGATCGTCTTAAACCAATCTTGAAACGTGCGATCGCTCACACCGTACAGTGCCGCTAATGCTTTGGCTGATTTTGGCTCTGGTACTGCGCTCGAAGCTTCCTCGCACTGCGCTCGAAGGTCGCTCGAAGTTATTTCAGGGGCTTGGGGTATCGTCTGGACAGCAGAAAATAACGGCTCAAAAGCCGTAGCTTCAGTCTCTTTAGCCATTGTGGGGGTTTCCTTGCGGGAGGGTCTTAGTGGTTCCAGCGTGGGTCGCGGGACGGTCGATCAACCTTGCTACGAATTAGGTTAACGCATTTATCTCCTTTTATCACCATAAATTATCAAAAAGTATGTTTATCACCATGTAGAATGGGTTTACTCCAAGCGGTTAAACTTGGAGCATGACGAAGCAAGACCGATTGAACATCGACCTTAAGGGCTTACGAGAGCGGATTGAAAATCACAGAGACGACCCCGCATGGCGGGCGCTGTCGATGTCGAAGAAGATTCGCTTACTCATTGAGGCAAGTCTTGAGCAAAGTCAAAGCGAGAACCATCGTTTTTCGCCTCCAAGCAACGATCAATCAAAGTTTTTGCAGTAACAACAAGGCGATGCTTCGACAAGGATAGGTCGCATGACACAAGCAGCAAGAAAACTCAGCTTTGAAGAGTATGCCCGTCTGGACGCTGAAGACTGGGTGCGGCTGGGACTGCCAGAAGGACGGTATGAGTATTGGGAGGGGGAATTAGTTGAATTAATGACTGAAGGTCAGTGGAACGATTGGATTGCAGACTACCTGTTTTATCTGCTGCTACAAGCAAAGGTCACTCAACCGAACCTCATCCGCCCCGGTCGCTGCGAGGTTGAAGTAGCGGGTAGACCACGCACACGCTTCCCTGACCTGGTCATCCTGCGAGAGGAGCATTTAGCCCTGACTCAGAGACGACTGCTGATCACTCGCGCGATGCCGTCACCGCGTCTGGTGGTGGAAGTAGTCAGCCCTGGCAAAAAGAACCGCGAGCGCGACTACATTGCCAAGCGCCAACAATACGCAGAGCGAGGCATCCCGGAATACTGGTTGATTGACCCCGAACGGCAGTCCATCACGGTCTTAGAGTTGGTAGAACAACAGTATAAGGAGCATGGCGTTTTTCAGGGCAGCGATCGCGTCGCTTCCCCGCTTCTGGGATTGCTGCCAGTGACAGCAGAGCAAGTTCTGCAAGCAGGAGGTTAGGGTGTCAGACAAAGTCGAAGCGATGTTGGCTCAGATTCTTGAGGAGCAAGCGCGGCAAGCGAAAGCGATCGCACGGCTCGATCAAAAGCTGGATGGTTTCTACACGACAATCCTGCAAGATGCCAAGAACATCGCCTCGCTGGTAGCGCTGTGCGATCGCTATGTGCAGCAGATTCATGGCTGGGTGGGCGAAAAGGTTAACGACGTTCAGGAAGAAGCAGGAGCCTAACCAATGCCCATCACCGGAAAGCTCGAAATCACGATCAAAATCACCGAGTTGCCCCAAAACGTCAGCACCGTGGAACACAACTGGAAAGCCTTCGAGCTGGACTGCGATCGCTGCCTTGTTTCGGTCACCGTCAAGCCCAAAGTCTGGAAAAAACTAGAGGACGCGCAAGCCAACTTTCCCCTTTGGGTCGCAGCGATCACAGGGAAAATGGGGGCAGCAACCGAGCAAGGCTTTGTTTTAGAGGAAGCCAACGTCCAAGTGTTTGAGAAGAAGCCCAAAGAACCAGTAGCAGCATGAGGTCGATCACGATGACACAAGCGAAATCACGGTTCCAAACGTTTGAGGACTATGCCGCGCTAGACCCTTCTGCACTGCCAGAAGGCAATTACGAGTTAGTCAATGGGGCAATCGTCGAGATGGGTGCTGAGAATCGACAAAACGTAGAAATCGCCAGTTTTTTGTTTTCGATCCTGCTGCAATTTGTCCCCTACTACCTCCTACACCGGGGGACTGAAATTGCTGTGTCGAGCCGTTTAGTGACTGCCAGATTTCCTGATTTGATGGTGCTTACAGAAGCAACCCGTACTGCCATGAAGCGCGATCAGCGGTCGATCATCGCCCTAGAGATGCCTGCTCCCAGACTGGTGATCGAAGTGGTTTCACCGGGGGAGCCTGGTAGCGAGAACTACGAGCGTGACTATGTTGAGAAGCGTGAGGAGTACGCCAAGCGAGGCATTCCTGAATTTTGGTTGATTGACCCCATGAGGGCTGTGGTCTTAGTGCTGACTTTGGTGGGCAGCACTTACAAAGCAGCAGCGTTTCGCGGGGAGGATCGCCTAGACTCACCGCAGTTCCAGGAGTTAAATTTGACCGCACAACAAATTTTGAGCACTGGGGAAGCAGCCTAGCGCCAAAACTGTCTCCTCTGATCAAAAAACGCTTGCAAAGAGCGCGATCTGAGGTTAGATCAGATAAGCTCTCTGAAGGCAAGCGTCTGTACTAGCGCTGCACTCAGATGAGACCACAAGTTTCCACGTTTGTAAGGCAAGGAGGACGAAGCAACGCCTAACTCAACGCATTAAAAACCCCACCTGGTCGCACAGAAGGGGCTTTTAGCGAAATTAGATTTTTGAATAGGTTGCGACTCTAACTTCTTAGCTTGGGAAGGCAAGGGTGTTAGAGACCGACCGGGGAAACCAGTTACAAGGCGTTTGCCATGTAGCAGGGCTTTTCATGTCTTATTTTAGGGGCAAGCTCGCAAAAGATGCAACTTTTTGCGGCGTTGACCCCTAGCTGCTGCATGGCTTTCTCCTACAAAACCTACACACAGTAAGGGTGTTAGCCATGTTTAAAGTTTGTTCCAAGGGTTGCGACCGTGGACATGAGAGCAACCAGCAGCGTCCACCCGCGATCGCGCCACGATCGTTACGGGTCGTTGGTCGCTCGCGGCAGTCCTTTGCCACGATCGTCACCGCAGCCAATCCTGCCACTGTAAAAACTGACAGTGCTACCCTGAGTGCTGCTCCAGGCAGACAAGGTCGTGCGGTCAAGCTTGAGGAAGGTGTGGCATGATCGCCGCGTCTCAGCCCCTCGGTATGGCTCACACGACGATCGCTCAACGATCGGCATCGATCGTGACCCTCGCGTTCAGCGCTTTCAGCCAACAAATTGCGTCCGAGCTTATCGACGGCAGCGCGATCGCTCCTGCTTTATTCCAGTCCGCGATCACGCTCGTCAGCGACACCGAAACCTTTGCGGGTGGGGACGTGACCTACCCCATTCACGAAGCGCTGAACTGGCACGTCACTCGCTTCGGCTACCAGGCACGGGCAAACCTGTACGCTGCCCTCTTCTTAAATGAAGACGGCTCCACATGGCAAGCCAAACTCAGCACCCCACGCACAGATGCGAAGGGCAAAGCGCAAAAATATGAAACCCCGATCGGCAACGGTGCCAGAGCCTACTTACCCCCTGTCCCACCCGCCATCCGGCAGCAGATCGCCGATCACCATAGCATCCCTGTCCCCCTAGACGGCTCTTTCTGGGACTGGCTAGAACAGCATCCCGAAATCCCCCTCACCGTGACCGAAGGCGGCAAAAAGGGGCTGGCTGGCTTCAGTCAAGGGTTTGTGACGATAGCACTTTACGGCTGTCACGGGGGCTATCGCACCAAAGATCCGTTAGGCAACCCCATGCCGCCCACACTGATTGCTGATCTCGCTCGGTTTGCCGTCTCCGGTCGGCAGATTACGCTTGCCTTTGATGCCGATGCCAGTGAAAAAACACGGCGGCGGGTCAACATCGCGCAGTCCCGCTTAGGTGGACTTTTAGCAGCACAGGGCTGTGAAGTGACGATCGCCACTTGGGAAAGCCAGCAAGGGAAAGGACTCGATGACCTGATCGTACAGTCGGGTGTGGCTGCCTGGGAGACTGCCTACGCTGACGCGCTACCGCTGAACCAATGGCAAATCTGGCAACGGCTGGAGCGGCAACTCACGTTTTCCGTGCACCTGCGGGTGAACGTGGGCGATTTGTCCACACTCGACCACACCCAACTCCCCAATGAGGGACTGATCGCCCTGTGTTCCTCTAAAGGCACCGGGAAAACCAAGCTCATCGCGACCCTGCTAACCGGACAGGAGCGGGTACTCTCGCTCACCCATCGCATTGCGTTGGGACGCAACCTTTGTACGCGAACGGGACTGCACTACCGGGGCGATTTGGATAAGGTCAAAGGGCAATACATCCATGAGTCGGGCTACACCCTGCGGATCGGCTCCTGCGTGGACGGGTTGCTGAGTCTTGACCCCAACCACTTTGCCGGGGGCGACCTGGTGCTCGATGAAGTGGTGCAGCTTGTGCGGCATTTGCTGACCAGCGCGACCTGTGCGCGTGATGGTAAACGTCCCGCACTGCTGGCACGGTTCCGAGCGTTGGTCAAAAATGCCAAACGGGTACTCCTTGCCGATGCGGATTTAGACGATGCGACCCTGCACTATCTCCAGTCCTTACGGGGCGATGGTCAGCCTGTTTTCCTGGTCAAAAACGACTTTGAGCCAGAGGCTTACGCCTGCCGTTTCTTAGCCGCACCCGATCGCACCGCGATTACGGGTGAGCTACTGAGCGCGATCGCCCAACAAAAACCGGGTCAAGTGTTCTTTGTCGCCACTGACAGCAAAGCGACCAGCAAAGCGCTGCATCGCCTCATCATGCAGCAGTACCCAGAGCAACGGGTACTGCTGCTGAATAGCGAAACAACCGGGGGTGAGTGTGAGCGGGAATTTATGCAAACGCCGGACGTAGTGCTAGAGCGGGGCGATTATGATGTCATCCTGTGTTCGCCGTCTGTGGCAACCGGAGTGTCGATCGAGTGTCGAGGCGTTGTGTCTCAGGTCTACGGCATCTTTACTGGAGTCAGTGCGACGGATGCGGATATCAGCCAGTCCCTCAGTCGGGTACGGGAACCCGTGGAGCGCGTCGTCTGGTGTGCGAAAACAGGTTCTAACTTTGCCAAAGTCAGCCGCTCGGTGAATCCTTTAGAAGTGCGATCGCACTTGCAGTCCCAGACCACAGCAACAGTGCAGCTCCTCCGTTCCAGTCTCAAAGAGGATATCCTGGATGGCATCAACGCGCTGGATTGGCGCTCTGATCCACATATCGGGCTGTACTGCCAGTTTGCCGCTGCCCAAAACCGCTCCATGCGCTGTCTGCGCGAGGCGTTGCTGACGCGCTTGCAGTTTGAGGGCAACACGCTGACGCTGGAAGACAGAGCCAGTGACCCCGCACTCAAGGCGTTGCTGACCCAGACGAGGGCAGACCTGCAATTGTTGGCGGCAGAAGCACTCGTCATGACCGAAACCCTGACCTATACCGAAGTGTTGGCATTGGAGCAAAAGGAAAGCCTCAGTCCCGAAGAACACGCAGCGATTCAGAAATGGCACTTGCAAGACTTCTACGACCTGGAGACGCTCTCAGTCGATGACTGCCTCTGGGACAACAACGGACGCAGACGGGGAGAAATCCTCTCCCTCGAAGCGCTGCTGTTCCCGGACGTAGCGCTCGACCGGACTGCCAGGGCACTCGAAAAGCAAGCCACCTGGAAGCAAGGCTATTGTCCGTGGGATCTTTCCAATGCTCCACTCCGGCGGTGGCTGCTGGTGGCGATCGGCATTGATGCGTTAGTCGCCAAACTCCGGGAGGGCTGGCGGTGGTGCAAATATGACCTCAAGCCTTATGCCGATGCTGCCAGAGCGTTAGCACCGCAAATCAAAGTGGCGCTCCACTTCACCATCAACGACAAGGTGAGCGATACCCAGGTCATTCATCTCCTCCTCTCCCAATTGGGCCTCAAACTGGCGATGCGTTGGTCACGGGCAATACCAGAGCATGAAGGGCAAAAGCTCCGCACCTACACCTTAGACCAGGAGCATTGGGGCAAGCTGTCAGCGGTACTAGAACGCCGGGAGGCGAAGCGCCAACGCCTGCAAACCAAGCTCGTTGAGGGGGATTCGACTGGATCACCTGTTGGTTTTGAAGTGGTTAAACCTGTGGGTGATCCAGCTCTGAGCGACGATGACTGGCTGCGTCCAGAGTGTTTAGCGGATGTGCAAGCGCTCCTGGCGGCAGCGGGTGACAATCCAGCCGTGCTGCAACAGGTAAAGCTGGCGATTCCAGCTTACGTTTTACGACATTTGGGCGCAGTGCCGTAGCTAAACGCAGCGCTCACCACCGCTTTTGAGGCTGACCTGCCGCGCTCCAGTGGAGCGCGGCAGGTTGGGATAGAGACGATCGCGGCAGGTTGGGTGTAGGAGCAGCAGCGAGCCTCTTAGGTGAAACCGTCGCAGGCGGTGTCTGAAAGCTTAGTAAAATTTAACAATTGCTTTCCTTCTAGAGTTAAGAGTCGCTCTGTTTTTATAAAGCCCCAAAATGCTTTGGGGTTGGGGCTTTTGGCGCAAGCAAGCGCTTTAATCTAGCGAAAACGGCAAAAGAAAAACGCGGGAACTCCAGAGTATTCCTGATAACTGGAGTCTTCTATGGCTAAGTCTAAGCAAAAGCGGTTGGCTCGCAAAGGCATCGAACTGACCGTCAGCACGTTCGCGATCTGGCTCAATCCAGGCGCGCCTTTACTCCATGCCATCCTTCAAGGCTGCTTTTTTGTTTTGGAATTTATTCAAGCTGATGAAGCTGACTAATCCAGGCGCGGGCTAGGGCATTATTGCCCTGCAATGACTGACTAGGGATGTCTTGTAGCCTATGGAACTGATCTGTCTCAATCTGGCTGATCGGTCAGGGATGGCTGCGCCGGAGTTGAGTCAGCCGTTAGGGGTGGACTCGCCTTGAGTTTCGCCAACGGAAGGGAATGCTAGACGTGTACTTACCAGTCGCCCTGTGCTGCATCAGCGAAGCTACCGTATGAAGTTTAAAGCGCTCATTAACCTTCGTCTCCGATCCACTTCAGGGGTTGCCTGCCCCTGCTGATCGCGATGCCTGTCTCGTCGGGCTTTCAGGACTCGGATATGGCGGACGATGGGCAAGCCTACCGTGTTGATGAGGATCAAGGTTGCTTGCCCATGAAACGCTTCTATGCCTTCACTCTTCTGTAAGGAGACAAGACTACTCACGGTTAGTTTTTCCTCATGTACTGAAACTCTTACATATAAATATATATGTATACGCGAAGCAAGCCAAATGTACCTCAAGGCTTCAGATCTACAGCCTGTCTCCTGTGGCGCTTGTCTATTCGACGTTCTAGCCTGTATGCGTAAAAAGATCGGCTGATACAAATTGCTTATATGCGCGAGATTCTACGGTTTTTTACATAAGTGATTTGTATGCTTCTGCGTCTGTGCGCTCAAATTTCTTATATATGCTCGAAAAGTGTTCTCAGTCTTTCTACGTTCCCCATTCTAGAATGCCTACTGTGAAGGCGTTTCAGGGTTTACGCTCGATTTATACCCCAAAACATACGCGAAAAAGGATAAAGGGGATCGCTGGCT
>Ga0209591_10000825_pt1 | contig 39718 bp, 29 predicted proteins | sample MAT01_FD_187207 | JGI IMG/M metagenome (GOLD analysis project Ga0209591, IMG submission 187207) | Freshwater microbial communities from Lake Fryxell liftoff mats and glacier meltwater in Antarctica - MAT-01 (SPAdes) (version 2) | ecosystem: Environmental > Aquatic > Freshwater > Ice > Liftoff... | reverse complement strand
GCTATCGAGGTTGTGGAGCACGCCGTCGTCGCAGGTCGCAATGCGGCACGACACGCAGTTGTCGTGGTCCACACTGTTCGAGTCGTCGCACTGCTCGATAGGCCTGTCGGTAATGCCGTTGCCGCAGGTTTTGCTGCAGACCGAGAGGCCGCCGGGTGGCCGCGTGCAGGCCCACTCGTTTTCGACTTCGCAGCTCGCGGTGCAGCCGTCGCCACCGTCGACCACGTTGCCGTCGTCGCATTCTTCGCCGCCCTGCACTTTGCCGTCACCGCACCAGGTCGTCTCGTTGCAGGCTCCATTGCAGCCGGCCAGCGCACGCAGGAAGACACCCGAGTCGAGCCACTGATCGCCCGCGTCGCAGACAACGATCACGACCCGATGCACCTTGTCGGCGCCCGACTGCAGCGGGAACGCGCTGCGCAGGTGCGGTGTCAGGCCGTTGTATTCGCTGATCGCGTGGCCGCCGCCGTAGGTCTCGATGACGGCGTCACCGCCGAAGAACGGCCCATTGATGTTGATGTCGTTGCCGTTGGGATCGCGGCCGAAGTTCGTGAAGTCGGTGGCACCCGCGGGCCGCACGAAGAAACCGAAAGCGTCGGGGTAGAGGTCGCCCTGGTAGTCCGGGTACTCCTCGGAGCCGAAGACGTAGTCGAGTTGGATCCCGTCGTAGCCCTCGGCCAGCTTGAAATCGATCGTCAGCTTCACGACGTCGTGCGGCGAAATCGAAGATTCGCTCGCCCCGATGAGCCGCGTGCAGAAGGCCTCGGCGCTGCCGCCGGTCGGTGCAGGACCGATGTCCGGGGTCAAGACGCCCGTCGCCCCTTCGAGGATTGGGCTCCCATCGGGATACAGGGTGCCAGGCAGGGACTTGTTACCGACGATCGGATCCGGTGCCGCCAGGGTGATTTCCCCGCTCGTCATGAGGAGCCCGTCGCGCATCCCGAGCGGTCCGCCCGTGAACGTCCCGACCGGCCCCGCCCCACCCGACTGGTAGGTGCCCGAGAACGGGAAGTAGCTCCATTGACTCGGCGCGCCCCCTTCGTAGCTCGCGTCGACGACCTGGATGCCGGCGTCGATCAGCGCCTGCACCATCGCGTTGGCCTGGTTGGTCGGCAGCAGCTTGAGCTCGGCGCGCGCAGGCGCAGCCAAGAAGAGCCCAACGGCTACTGTCGCCAACCACCCTAGACCTGTTCTCGAGCGCATGCTTGGTCCTCCACGGCGCACGCTCCACCGACCTTTCCGCATGTCGGCTGGCGCGCACCATCTCCCCGCAGGAGACGCCCGCCAACCCTCGACGGAGGGATGACCAGCCGGACAATAGTGACCGCTTTTGCGCCCTAAAGCCAGCCCTGAGCTTGGATTCGTTGGCGGCCGAATTCGGCAGCAGCAGCCGAAGGCGACACGGCGAATTCGGGGGCCGAGACGGTCCCCTGATCTAAGGAGGCGCCGCCGCGAGCGCGGAGGCGTACGCTTCTTACGCCGCACAAGAGACCGGGGGATGACGACGACGAGTTGGAGCCGCATCGGGCCCGAATTCTAGAAGCGGTATTGGCCGACGAACTTGAAGACGCGCTCATGCGTGTCGGCGTCGCCCTCGACTTTATTGGACACCGTGCGATCGGTGTAGATCGCCGAGATTACACCGATATTGCGCCAGAAGTACCAGTGCAGACCGACGCGCCACTGGAGCTCGTCGAGCTGGCGCGCGACGTCGGTCTGGGCCACGGCCGGCGCGTCCTCCGGCTCGCCCGGCAGGTACTGCCCGACGTCGGCCGCGAGCAGGAACATCTTGGGCACCAGCAGGTAGCCGAGCGCCACGTTGTACGCGATCTGCCACGACTTGAACTCGAGCTCGCGCTTCACGTACGTCTCGGCCGAGCCGAAGAAGCTGCCGCTGCGCAAGGTCAAGTTCACGTTGGTGGCCGGGTAGCGCTCCTGCGCGCGCTGGTCGTACTTGAAGCCGACGCTCAGCCCGAGTGCGGTCGGCACCGGCGTGTACAACATCGGGCTGTCCCAGCGCGTCATGCTGCCGACGAGGTCGATGTTCAACTGGGCGCCGAGCGACCAGGTGTAGTTGGTGTTGTCGAACGTGAAGTAGCGCCCGCCGACGTTGCCGTTCGAGCGACCCGAGCCGCCCGCCGCGTACACGCGGTAGTCGAACATGCCCTCTGCGTCGATCTGCCCGCCGACCTCGAGTGCCGCGCCGTTGCCCTGCTCGAACGCGTTATAGACGTAGAAGGGCGAGTCGATCAGGAGCTGCTTCGACGCCGACCGGATGAGCGCCGTCGAGAGACCACCACCCCCCGAGTTGATGTTGAGGTAGTGCCCCTTGCCAAGCGGCACCTGGAACATCGCGAACGTCAGGCGCGGCGTGCGCTCGGCGCGCATCGACACGAGGAAAAACGAGTCCTGGATGAACGGGATCGGGCCGAACGCGCGCAGCTGGAGCACCGTGAAGCGCGTGTCCATCTCGTCGGCTTCGATGTCGTAGCTCTGGGTGATGTGCGACACGATCGAGAAGCGGATGCCCGGGTTCTCACGGCAGACGCTGACCTGCGCGTCGAAGCGGCAGCCGAAGTCGGCGCAATCGGTGCGGCCGTCGTTGTCGTTGTCGATGCCGTCAGCGCACACCTCGTCCGAGCGCTCGCCGTCTTTGTCGTCGCCCCTACCGACCAGGTCCTCGACGCTCTTGCCGGGCGCCAGATCGGGCAACGAATCGTCATCGACGCCGCTGTCCTTGCCGCCGACGTTGCCACCGACCTGCAGGTCCCAGCTGCCCGAGCACGCCTTCGTGCCAACGCAGCCCTCGTCATCGCAGTCGATGTGGCCGTCTTTGTCGTTGTCGATGAAGTCGCCGCAGCGCTGCTCGCCGACCTCGTCGCTGCCATCCGGGATGCACGCCGGGTTGTCGTGGCAGTCGTTGTCGCCGCAGTCGAAGACGGTGTCGCCATCGTCGTCCTGGCCATCGGTGCAGTTCGTCTCCTTGCCGTCGGCGGCCCAGGCTGCGCCCGCGAGCAACGTGAGGAGCAGACCCGAGACGGGGACCAAAGCTTTGAGTACAAAGGATCTCATTCGCACACCCTCGCCCCGGCGCAGACAGTCACGTCCGGATTCCATGAACAATCCCAGTCAGCACAGTCGACGAAGCCGTCGCCATCGTCATCGGCGCCGTTCGCACAGACCGCATCCGCCTCGGCGGGCGTCGCGGCGGCACTTTCCTGGCAGGCGCGCCGCACGCTCACTTCGGCCGCCTGGCTGCACGAGAAGTCCGCGCAGTCGGCGAAGCCGTTACCGTCGTTGTCGATCCCATCGCTGCACTTGTCGAAGTCGACCTCGAGGATCTTGGCGCACTCCGCGACGATCGCTGGGTCCACCGCGCGCGAGCACGAGAAGTCCGCGCAATCGGCGAAGCCGTTCTGGTCGTTGTCTTTGCGGTCGAAGCAGCGCTCGAGCGTGTTCTCGGCGATGCCGTTGCAGAACGCAACTGCCGCCTGGTCATCCGAGCGCGTGCAGCCGAAGTCGCCGCAGTCCGTGAAGCCGTTGCCGTCGTTGTCGATGCCGTCCTGACACTTGGCGAGGGTCGCCTCCGCGCGGTCGGCGCAGAACGCGAGCACGTCGGCCGCGGCATCGCGCGAGCACGAGAAGTCGTCGCAATCGGTGAAGTTATCCCCGTCGTTGTCGACCCCGTCCGAGCACGACGCGATCGTGTCTTCCGGCAAGACGGGTGCCGCCGGGCACGGCGTGACGCCGGCGCAGTCCGGGTCGTCGCAGTCGGCCTTGCCATCGAGGTCGTTGTCGCTGAGATCAGCGCACGCGGTCTCACTACAGAACGGCAAGCGTGAGCAGCCGGAGTCCGCGCAGTCGCGATCGCCGTCGCCATCGTTGTCGAGCCCGTCGAGGCACGTCAGCTCGCTGTCCTCGTCGCAGACGGTGACGTAGACACCGCGTGAGCAGCCGAAGTCACCGCAGTCGGTGAAGCCGTTGCCGTCGTTGTCGCGGCCGTCGTTGCATAGCTCGTTGGTGAACTCGCGCCCGCAGCAGACCTCCTGGATCCCCTGGCACTTGCGATCACCGCAGTCGAACTGGCCGTCGTCGTCGTTGTCGATCCCGTCGCGGCACAGCGCCAGCGAGGTCTCCGGCGTGAAGACTGGAATCAGTGGCACGTACTCGCCGCACAAGGTCGACGTCATCAGACAGTCGCCGTCATCGCAATCGACGACGCCATCGAGATCGTTGTCGAGACCGTCCTCGCACGCCTGATCGCCGACCTCGTAGCCGAGCACCGGGTAGGCCGGGCTCTGGTAGTCGCAGCTCACCAACGCGCCGCCAACGAGCGCGAGGGCGAACGAGGAGCCCTTCAGCGAAGACATGCCGCCCGCCCCCCGCCAAAGCGGCGCTTGAAGTCGACGTAGATCATGCACGCCGCCGGTTCTTGAACGACGCGCCCGAGCTGGTCGGCAGCCCGCAGCTTATCGAGCACCGCGGTAAACGCCGCCAGGTGCTCGGGTCGCTTCAGGAGCGGCGCGATGTCCTTCTTGCGCGCGAAGTTCGACGCGATCACCTCGAGCTCGTCCTCGCTGTAGGGCCGCGCCCCGCCCGCGCCCTTGATGAACGGCGCCACCGTCGGGTCCGCGTTGAGCGCGACCACGGCCGCGTCGAGGCGCGACTTCTCCTCGGCCCCGTCGTCACACACGAGCGCGCACTCGGCGTAGGTCTCGTTGTGCACCCACTTGAGCGAGTGTCCGTCGACCGACGACACGAGTCGGTTGTAGGCGCCTTCGTCGCCGACCTCTTCGGCCAGCGAATGCAACGAGGTCAAGACGAAGCCGGGGATCCCGTGGGCCCACATGCCGCGCCGCGCCGCCTTCGCCTCGTCCTGGGCCTTGATGAGATCGGGGTGGCCCGGCTTGCTGTCGACCGACAGCACGTGGGCCAGGCCCTTGCGAATCTGGTCCGCCGCCAGCTCCGGACACCACCACAAGGTGCGGCCGTAGGTGTCGAGCTTGCCGTCCGAGCTGCAGTGCCAGACGCCATTGCGCGCGTTGCTCGTCCCCATCTTGGCGAGCACGAACATCTCGTGCGCCGTCCACGGCCCCCACTGGTGGGCCGGCCCATAGCTTTCGAGCGTGTTGTAGCCGGACAGGCGCGCCTTGCTGCCCTGAAACTTGCCGGACAGCACGCGGAAGCTATCGCCATCGTTGAAGAATACGGGCGTCGGCACCCCGTTCAGAAAGACCTTCGTCGCTGGCTCCGCATGGGCCGCGCCGACGGTCAGCGTGAGGAGCGTGAGCGCGAGCAGCGCGCGGTTCCCGATTCCAGTCATCGCCAGCTCCATTGTCGTCGCGAAGCCGCACGACTGCTGCCATCGAGTCATGGGCGACACGTCGTGTGCCTGCCTCCGAACGGCGCGGACCCTTGCAGACGGCAACCTCGAATGCAAGAGCCTTTGCGCGCCCGCGGCCGCGCTCACATGCATGTCAAGGATGCACCGACGCACACTCCCAGGCCCTTTTCGTGCGGCCGTATTCGGCCCGGTGGGCGGTTGCGAAGCGCGCTCACTCGGAACATGATGGGGTTGTGAGCGACACAACCGCAGGTTTCACCCTCAAGCCCTGGCAGCGCTTCCACGTGCGGGTCATGCTGCTCGTCGGTGCGGTCGTTTTCCTGATCCTGGGCGTCATGGGCGTGGCGTTCTACGAGACCGCCTACTCGACCGAGTTCGGGGCACTCCAGACGCGCATCCGCTCGACGGTCATGATCATCTCCAAGCGCATCAACGTCCCGCGCCTCGCGGAGCTCGACCCCGCCAAATGGCGAGACGATGACTACTACCAGTGGGTGCGCGAGGGCCTCACGGAGATCTGCCGCGACGACCCTGACATCGACTCCATCTATATCTTCTCCAAGACCGACGACCCGAGAAAGCTCAAGTTCGTGATCGATGTGGGCGACGACGACGTGGGCGCCGGCACCTATGGCGACACTTACGAGATCACCGACACGATCAAGCTCATGCAACAAGGCCTCACGCGCATCACGGTCGAGGAGGAGATGACCGCCGACGAGTGGGGCCTGTCGCTGTCCGGCTACGCCCCGTTGAGGTTCCCGAACGGGGACTCGTTCGGCTTGGTCGGCGTCGACATCCTCGCGTCCGACATCGATCGGATCCGCATGCGCGTGCTGACCACCACCCTGGTGATCTTCGGGGCGGCGGCCATCGCGTTGTTCCTGGTCTCGTTCTACCTCGGCCGACGCATCCGTGGGCCGATCAACGACATCAACCTCGCCGCCAGCAGGATCGCCGCCGGCGACTTCGAACACGAGCTCGAGGTCGAGCGCAAAGACGAGTTCGGCCTCATGGGCCACCACTTCAACACCATTGCCAAGTCACTGAAAGAACGTGACTTCCTGCGCGACACATTCGGTCGATATGTGTCTCCCGACATCGCCAAGCGCGTGCTCGCGGACCGCTCGGCGGCGGCGCTCGGCGGCGAAGAACGCGAAGTGACGGTCGTGTTCTCGGACATCGAAGGCTACTCCTCGATGACGGAGCTCATCCCGCCAAAGGAGGTGCTCGCCATGCTGAACACGTACCTCGCGGCGATGAACGAGATCATCGACCAGTACCAGGGCTGCATCATCGAGTTCCTGGGCGACGCAATCTTGACGGTGTTCAACGCCCCCAACGATGTGGAGAACCACGCCGAGGTCGGGGTCCGCTGCGCGCTCGCGATGCGTGCCCGCCTCGAAGAAATGAACCGTATCTGGGAGACCCAGCCGATAGCCCAGATCTGGCGCCAGGCCGGCAAGTCCTCGTTGCGTGCGCGCATCGGGATCCACACGGGGCGCGTCGTCGCCGGCAACCTCGGCAGCAAGACGCGTATGAAGTACGGCCTCATCGGCGATGTTGTGAACGTCGCGGCGCGCATCGAGGCGCTCAACAAGAAGCTGTCGACGACGCTGCTCGTGTCGGCCGATACGAAGGCCCTGCTCGGCGCGGAGCTCGTATCGATCGCGGTCGACCGCGGCGAGCACGAGGTCAAGGGACGCGCCGGTGGCGTGAAGGTCTGGGGGTTTTAGGGACGACCCTCCTCGGATGCACACAGCCCTGCCGTAGCCGGACGCTCCGCTTCTCGGTACGATGCCCGCGATGAACGAGATTACATTGGATCCCCAAGGCGTCGACGACCCCGCATTGTTGGCCGAGATCGAGGCCGAGTTCGCGGAGCTCACGCGCGAGATCGAGCGCATCTCGGCGATGCCGCGCAGCATGGCACCCGAGAAGGGCAAGCTCATCGAGGCGCTGCGGAGCTCATGGCGGAGCAGGCTCGACGTGGCTGGCGTCAAGGACCGACCCGAGTGGCGGCAGCGACTCGACACGACCATCGGGCATGCGGTCGATCGGCTCCTGGAGACCGGCATCCAGGAGAACTCGGATGGCAGTCTTGGCTTCGCGCTGCGGGGCGACGTCCTCCAGGCCGAGGGTGGACCCGTGATCCGCGGGCTCCTCGAAGGCTTCGCGAACATGCTGGAAGAGCGCTTCCCAGCACCCGACAAGGCGCCCCCGCCAGCCCCTGACGCGCCGCCGCCCAACCCGCTGCAGGCGCTCTTTGGTAACCTCGGGCAGGCCTTCGCGGGTGTCTTGAAGACTGCCATCCAGAACGCCGGTACGGCCGCCGCCGGCGCTGTCGTCAAGGTGGACCAGGACGGCCAGGTGACGAGCGCGCCGCCGGCCCAAGCGAACCCCGACGCCACCAAGATCGATCTCGGGCTGTCGGGTGAGCACAAGCTCTCGACCAGTTTCGCGTTCGACTCGCGCGGTGCGCCCGAGCCCGCCACCGACGCTGCCGCCACACCCACGCAAGCGACCCCACCGAGTCCCGCCGCGGTCGCTACCAACGCCTTCTTCCAGCAGTTGATGCAGGGGTTTGGTCAGGCGATCAAGACCGCCGTCCAGCCGAACCCGCAGCCACCCGCTGCGGCGACGCCGGCCCCCGCCTCGGCGCCACCCCACGCGACGGGCGCGACGGGCGCGACACCCCCTCCCCAGGCGAGCCCGCTCGCGGGTCTCGGCCAGCTTCTTTCCCAGGCCCTCCAGCGCGCGGTCGGCCCGGGCGGAGCACCGATCGTGATGCACGCGGTACAGCCGACCACGCCGGCGCCCGACGGCTCGGCCGAAACCACAGCGACACCCGCAGGCCCGAGCACCAGCGAGACGACTGCAACGGCTTCGACGGAGCCGCCGGCAAATTCGCCTGAGGTGCCCAAGGCACCGACACTGCAGATCGACTTCGCAGGCCTCCTGTCCCAGCTACTGAGCGGCGGCAAGAAGCCTCCTGGCACCTGACGCGTCTGTTCGCTTCAATCCTCCGAACACCGTCCGTCTCCACCCACGCCAACGGTTCCTCCACCGCCTGTTCCAACCCGAGGTCTCAATGACACCCCGTCGCCCCACCACCGCGTTCCTCATTGCCGTCGCACTGTCGATGTCTGTTCTCGGCGGCTGCTTCGAGCTCACCAGCTCGAGCACCGTGGACGACAGCCCGCCGCCCTACAATCCGTCCCCCGGTGACGGCCCAGCCGGCCACTGGAGCGATAGCGGCGACACGACCAACCCGCTCATCGTGCTCGGCCATCAGTTCAAGACCGCAACGATTCAGAACGGCTACGCCGAGAAAGGCGACATCTGCGTCATCTACGCGACGGTCGAGTTCGTCGCGCCCCTCGACGAGTACCTCCGCTTCCAGGCGAAGATCACGATGTCGAATGGCGCCTGGATCAAGTCGCCGATCTTCTTCAATGATGCCGCCGGCAGCCGGCAGTTCACATTCAGCTTCAACACGAGCAATGACGGCTGCTGGGGTGCTCAGCGCCACTCCACCGCCAACCTGCACGTCGGGGCCTGCCGCGGCGCCGCCTGCGACCCAGTTCTCGAGTAGACCCGGCCCGGTGGCCCGCCTTCGATCGGACGGCCGCCACCGGACGCCGGAGGTTGCACCGCACGACACGATGTGGAAGTCAGTTTCCATGACCTCCAACGCCTGGCGCTCGATGTTGACCGCGACCTGGATGCTGGTTGTCGGCGCGTGTGGCGCTGACAACACCGGCGCCCATGTCGACGCTTCCGAAATCACGGACACGAACGCGCCTGACACCCTCGATACAAGCACGCCCGAGCTCGCACTTGACAGCGGGCCCGTCGAAACCGCTCCCGATACAAGCACAACCGAGCTTGTGCCGGACACGAGCACGACCGAGGTTGCACCCGACTCCGAACCCGTCGACACGTCCGAACCCGTCGACACGTCCGAGCCCGTCGACACGTCCGAGCCCGTCGACACGTCCGCACCCATCGACACGACGGAGCCCGTCGACACGACCGAGCCCGTCGACACGACCGAGCCCGTCGACACCGCCCCCGCCGACACGACCCCGGTCGAGGTCATCGACGCGCCGCCCGGCGTCCTCACCTACGCACGCGTCGCCAATATCCAGCTCGTCGACGACCTGACGCACATCGCCTGGCACCCGAGCGGCAGCTACGCCCTCATCACCGGCCGCGCTGGCGCGCTCGCCCTCTACCTGCCCGAAGCCCCACTCGACCCGATCGGCACCCTCGGCAGCGACATCACCGACGTCGTCGCGCTACCCGAGTCCTCCGACCCGGCCCACGGCCAATTCGCCGTGCTCGACGCAACCCTTGGCCTCGTTCTCATCACCGTCGATCCCGCCGCCAGCAGCTACGCGATCATCGCGACGACGCCGCTGCCCGTCGGCTCCGGCCGGGCCCTCGCCCCCGAGCCGGGCAGCGACCGCATCGCGATCGCCGCCCACGGCACCGATGCGATCGCCTACCTCTACCTCTGGACCCCGATCGGGCTCTCCCCCGTCAAGGGGTTCAACGCAGGCGCTGGCATCTCCGACCTGATGTGGGGCGCCCCATCGCTCTACGCGAACAGCCCGAACCTCATCACCGCGCACGGCCGCAACGGGGCCGACTCGAAGACCTGGGTGATCGCCTCGGAACTGGTCGTCGGCAACAACTGGTCGCCAGGGTTCGGCAACGCCGGCGGTTCTGGATGGCGCCCCGGCGGGACCTACGGTGCCGTATGTGGCTGGAGCTCGAACAAGCTCTACGTGTTCGACGGCGCCTGGACTCTCGCGACCCTGCCCGTGCCGACCGGCGCCAGCCCCAATGCCATTGCCTGGAAGGCGGACGGCTCGCGCGCGCTGATCGTCGGCCGCGTCATCGGGACCCCGGCTTATGCCGTCGTCGTCGAGCAGCGACCGCTCGGCACCCCCTGGCAGGCCAACTTCATCGATCAATCGATCCGCGACTTCAACGCCGCCCCGTGGTTCGGCAATACCTCCAGCCTGCACCTGCTCGACGTCGCCTGGCGCCCGAACAGCGCCTGCGACGAAGGCCTGATCGTCGGCAGCGACAGCGGCTCGAGCTTCTCACCGACCTTCGGCATGGCGATCGTTTTCGAGGACGGCGACGATCCCGCGTGCCGCGCCAAGCACTGATCCGGCGGCGCGCGTCAGCGAAAGGTTTCGATGCGGTGGAAGTCGGGCCCGGCATGTAGCCCAGCCGGCGTCGGCCATGCCGCCATATAGGTCCGCTCAGCGCCCCTGCCGCGGATCGCGTACGCGTTCATCGCCCCCACCCGCGCCACCGCTCGCGCGACCTCGGCCGCGTGCAGCTGGGCCCGGCCGCGCCAACGGCCAGCCTCGATGTGCGCCTCGAAAGACACGGTGAGGTCGTCGACCCGCAACTGTCGATAGCCCACGAACCCGAGCGCCAACCAGTGCCCCTGAGGCCCGAGCTCGAGCTCGAGATACCGCGCGTCACGCCTGGCGGCCTCCGCGAAGAACACCTCGACGACCTCGTGCTCCCACAAGCGTTCGGTCCTCCCGACGGCCGCGACGGAATCACTCGCCGCAGCGCGCGGCGGCGGATCCCCGTTGAACGGCGCGTCGACTTCGACAACCAGCGCCCCATCGCTGTCGAACACCGTCACGACCGCTTGCTGGGCCATCGCGAGGACCTCACCTTGCCAGGTCGTCGCGATCGTCAGGAGTGTGCTCGCCATGCCGGTGACACTACAGCACCCGAGTAAGGTGACCACCTCGCGAGGCGGTGATATCCGACTCCCAAGGACGATCGCCGTCCTCTCGCGGGCACGGCTCGCGGTCCACCAGGAGCAGCACCTACATGCGCAAGACGATCCTCATCGCGACCACGTTCGCGGCCCTCTCCGCACCTGTCATCACGACCGCCGCCCTCGCCGATGATGGCGACGAGGAGGCCTACACCTCCGAGACGGTCGTCTACTCCCAGCGCCGCCTCGTCATGGCGCAGGGCCTCATCCGTCCTGAGCTGTCGCTGTTCGTCGCGGACTTCGGTGACGACACCGCAGTCGGCTTCGGGGTGAAAGTCGACTGGACGCCGATCGACAAGCTGCAGGTCGGCGCGGTCGCCTCGCCTCGCCTCTCGCCCAGCACCTACGCGGGCGACCCGATGCTCTACGCACGCTACCAGCTGCTCGAAGGCGCGGCCCAGGTCGCCGTCCAGGCGGGCTACACGTTCACCGACCCGGGCCCCGGCGTCATCCACCTCGGCGTGCCGCTTCGCTTCGGCATCAATCCGGCATCGCGTATCGACATCACACCGCTCTTCATCATCGACCTGCCTTCCGACGGCGAGGACACAGCGTTCGGCCTGAGCGTGCCCATCTCACTCGGCGTGAGCCTCACGCGCGCGATCTACCTGGATCTCACGACCGGCATCGACATCCCGGACTTCGACTTCGACCTGGCATCCATCCCGCTCGGCCTCGAGGTCGGCTACAGCCTCAAGAGTGAGGAAGACGCCTTCATCGACCTGTTCTTGAGTGTGAGCTTCGCCGACTTCGTGCGCCCGAGCGCCCCGGAGGGCACCGACGCCGCGAGCCTCGACTTCTGGAAGATCGCGATCGGTGGGCGGGGCCACTTCGGCCTGGAATAAGAACCCGTCGCGCGCCAAGGTTCGCGCGTGAGGCACGCGTGAAGGTGATTGACCGGCGCCTGGTGCGTCGCTAGCCTCTGCCCTCGGAGCCGCCTGAATCGCGGCTCCGGGGGTTGATCAATGCAATGCGTGCGCTGGCTCGCGGGCCTCCTGCCCCTCGTCATCGGCTGCGATAGCCCGGGCGATCGGGCGGCCTCGCAGAACACTTCCGACGCGCCGAGCGACACCGCGGGTCGGAGCGACGCGACGGCGACCGCACCTTCGGACACGACGGAGACGAGCGGCGCCGAGTCTCAGGTCTGCACGCGCTGGCGCGAGGACTATGCTGTCCGCGAAGAAGGGGACTGGACCGGCTCGGTAATCGCGTGCGACGCGGGCGATTACCTCGAGCCCGGTCCGAGCAACACGCTCCGCCAGGTCAATCTCTATCGCTGGCTCGCTGGCCTGCCGCCCGTTGTGTCGTCGCCTGACTTGAACGCCGCCGCGCAAGCCTGCGCCCTCATCATGCAGGCCAATCGCGCGATCGAGCACGCTATCCCCGACGGCTGGGACTGCCTCTCCGCCGCCGGCAAGACCGCCGCCGGACTGTCGAACCTCGCGACCACCGCCGGGGTCGAATCGATCGACCTCTACATGACCGACAACGACGTCGACAACCTCGGCCATCGCCGCTGGTTGCTCTCGAACTCGCTCGGACCTGTCGGCATCGGCTCGACCTCGGGCTTCAGTTGCCTGCAGGTGCTGACCGGCACCGGCGACGCGCGGGCCCGCTGGGTGACCTGGCCGCCGCCCGGCGATGTGCCGATCCAGGCAATGCACATCGCGAGCTGGATGGATGTCGATGCGGCCGGTTGGTCGATCCAGAGCGACTACATCGATCTCCGCCGCGGCGAGGTCCGCGTGACGCGCGGCGGCATCGCGGTCGCGACCGACACCTGGGAGCTCGACCCCGGCTACGGCTCGAGCTTCGGCCTCGGCATCCGGCCGCGCGGCTGGCGGACCGCCGTCGGGGAGAGCTACGAGGTGACCCTCGGCGGCCTGTCGGAGCCCGTGAGCTGGCGCTTCACGCTCGTCGACTGTCGCTGATGTAACGGCAGGTCGTGCAGACCGGCGCTGGTCCCGAGGGCCGTGCAGGTCTCATGGACAGGACCGCTACGGCGGACCTGCGACGGTCGTTGAGCCCGCGCGTCAGTTGACGATGCAGAGCCCTTCACGGGCGCCGCAGTCGATGCAGCAGCGTCCCTTGCAGCAATCGTCGTCGCTGTCGCAGTAGCGTTCGAAGTCGTCGAGCTGGAGGCACGCCGCCTGGCACTTGGGCTTTTCGAACGCGCCCTGAGGTGTGGCGAGCCCGTAGCACAAGCCAGTCGAGCACTGGTTGTCGCCACCGCACGGGTTGCCCGGGTAGAGGATGTCAGCCTCGGCCTCTTCGGCGCTGTCGGCGATCGTCTCCGGCGGCCGCGTTTGCGCATCGACATCGGGCAGGCTGGTCCCGTCTTCGAGCGGCCCCACCGAGGTCTCGAGGTCGGGGCCGATTGCCGGGCCGTCGTCATCGCACGCGCCGAGCGCGAACAGCACGACCAGCGTGCAGCGGCAGATCAAGCGAAGTAGCGATTGCATCATGCGAATGCCCCGATGAGCAACGAAGCCAGGCGAGAGGGCTACCATGCCCCCGGGCGCGACCGGCGTTCTTTCGTAGGAAAGCCAGGCCCGGTCAAGTCCGGGGCGACTTCGGCGCCAAACCGTTCGATCAAACGAACACGGGCGAGCACTTGGCGAACAGGGGCAGGCCGCACAGCGTCAGCGCAGTCGCCCCGGGTTGACGCGAGCCGGCACAGGCGTTAGCAACTAGGTCCTTCTGCCATTGGAGCCCGCCATGCGCCTGACTGCTATCGTATTCGCCCTTGGCCTTGCAATCCTGCCCGCCTGCGACAGCAAGAGCGACACGGATGGTGAGGGAGGGTCTCTCACCCAGTGCGACCTCAACTTCAGCGCCGGCAACGACGCACTCAAGGACTTCGGCGAAGGCTGCGCCAACGACAGCGAATGCGCGTTCGCCGAGTGCCTGATGCCCGGCACCCCCGGCAACGCCACCAACACGCTCTTCGGCTTCTGCACCCGTGGCTGCGACTGCGAGAACGCCACGTCGTCCCAGTTGTCCGACGACCAGAAAGCGGAGCTCGACTGCCTCTACCCGTCGGGCTTCACGACGCTGCACCACGTCGTCGTCGAGTGCGCCAGCACGGCCGAGTGCCAGGCCCTCGACCCGCGTTGGACCTCGTGCGAGACCCCCTCGACCGGCGGCGCCCGCCGCATCTGCCACGCCAAGTAACCCTTGGGGTCAGGGCTACCCGTTTTACACGCGAACATCCTGATTTCAGGAAGAAATCACCCGAAATCGAGTAACTGCTCCGGGTGAACCCGGGCCCGCAGTCGAGGCTTCGCCATCCTCGCGACGGCCTACTTCGAGAGCGCCGCGATGACCTCGGGCGGCGCCTGCACGAGCTCGATCAGGACGCCTTCGCCCCCAAGCGGCGACGCCTCGTTGCCCTTCGGGTGGATGAAGCACACGTCGTGACCGGCGGCGCCCTTGCGGATGCCGCCCGGCGTGAAGCGCACGCCCTGACTGCCAAGCCATTGAACCGCGGCCGCGAGGTCCGAAACCCAGAGCCCGAGGTGATTGAGCGCCGGGTCGTTGACGCGCGGCTTGGCCTCGGGATCGATCGGCTGCATCAGGTCGATCTCGACCGCGTGCACGCCCTTGCCGAGCTGCAGGATGTCTTCATCGACGTTCTCGCGTTCGCTACGGAAGGTGCCGCTGGTCGGGATCCCGAGTAGCACGCCCCACAAGGCCTGGAGGCGCGCCTTATCGCTGCCGCCGATCGCGACCTGCTGGAGCCCGAGGATCTCGAAGGGTCTTGTCGTCGCCGCTGCCATCGTCCGCACCTCGCGCCGGATCATCGCGCGGGCAAGGCGCTCCGCGGGATAGCCTTCGGCTGCCGTGCAGCCTGGCACATCACCCGGGCAACGGCTATACCGTCCGCATGGAGCTCGCCTTCGATCGCTGCGCCGTCATCGGCATGGTCCACCTCCTGCCGCTGCCAGGCAGCCCAGGGTTTGCGCGCGGCGGCACGGCCGAGGTGCGACGCATGCTCGACCGCGCCTCACGTGACGCCGAGGCGCTGCTCGCCGGTGGCTGCGATGCGTTGCTCGTCGAGAACATGCACGACCTGCCCTACCTGCGTGGCGCGGTCCCACCCGAGACAGTCGCCGCGATGACACTCGGCGCCGCCGCCGTCGCCCGCTTCGGCGTGCCCTTCGGCGTGCAGGTGCTCGCCGCCGCCAACCGCGAAGCGCTCGGCGTGGCGCTCGCCAGCGGCGCCAGCTTCATTCGCGCCGAAGCCTTCGCCTACGCACACGTCGCCGACGAAGGCTGGCTCGACGCCTCGGCAGGAACGCTCTTGCGCGCCCGCGCGAACCTGCTCGACGTCCCAAACGACATCCGTATCTACGCGGATATCAAGAAGAAACACGCCGCACATGCGGTGACCGCCGACCTCTCACTGGCCGACTTCGCCAAGGGCACCGCCTTCTCGGGCGCCGATGCGGTCATCGTGACGGGCAGCCAGACCGGCGCGGCCGCCGACCTCGACGATGTGCTCGCCGCGCGCGAAGCCGACCTCCCAGTGCTGGTCGGCTCGGGCATCGACGAGGACAACGCCCAGGCGTTCGCGGCCGCCTGCGAAGGTCTCATCGTCGGGACCTCGTTGAAGGTCGACGGCGACTGGCGCAACCCCGTCGATCCCACGCGGGTCGAGCGCCTCCTGCGCGCGCTCGGGCGCCTCGGATGAGCGATGGCGGGGCTCCAGTCGAGGCTTCGCCATCCTTGCGAGGGCCTCCAGTCGAGGCTTCGCCATCCTTGCGAGGGCCTCCAGTCCAGGCTTCTCCATCTTTGCGAGGGCCTTCAGTCCAGGCTTCTCCATCCTTGCGAAGGCCTGCCGCCCCGGCCACGAGCTTCATCGAACGCCTCGGCCGTTGGAACCTGCGCCGCCTCGGTGCCCGTTCGCGCATCGACGTGATCGCCACGGCGGGCAGCTCATCGACCTCGTTGCACGCCTACGTCTTCGACCCGCATCCGAAGTCGCCGCCTGGGGCACCACCGCTCGTGCTGATGCACGGCGTCGGCAGCTCGGCCACGACCTTCGCGCGCCTGCTCCGCCGCCTGCGCCCCCACTTCGGCACCATCTTCGTGCCCGAAGCCCCGGCCCACGGCGCCTCGGCGATCCCCGACGCACCGTTCACGCCCGACGCGCTCTTCGAGCTCGTATCCGGCTGGCTCGACACGGTCCCACCGGCGCCATTCGTGCTCTACGGCAACTCGCTTGGCGGTGGCACCGCGCTCCGCTACGCAGCCCTTCACCCCGAGCGCGTGTCGGCGCTACTCCTGCTTTCACCCGCGGGCGCACACGGGACCGAGGGCGAGCTCGCCGAGCTGGTCGCGTCCTTCGACCTCAAGAGCTCGGCCGACGCGGCCCGCTTCATGGGCCGCCTCTTCGAGCGACCACGCTGGTACCACCGCCTGGCCGGCAACGAGCTGCGCCGCCGCTTCGCGTCGCCTTCGCTGCGCGAGTTCTTCGCGCGCGCGGGTCGCGATGACCTGCTCGATCCGGCGACCGTCAGCACCTTGCCGATGCCGGTGCTGCTGCTCTGGGGCAAGGCCGAACGGCTCCTGCCCGACTCGCATCGGCGCTGGTTTGCGCGCCACCTGCCCAAGCACGCCGACCTGGTCGAGCCGCCTCATTTTGCGCACTCGGCCTACATCGAACATCCGGATGAAGTCGCCAAGCTCGCCCTCGGCTTCCTTGCCGAGCACCATCTCATCGCGCGACCCGGTCCGCCTGCGTCCGCTTTAGCCGACAACAACCGTTGACGAGGCAGGAGACGACGCCCTCGGTCGCCGCAGCCGCGAATCGGATTCACGGACGGGACACCTTGGGTCGGGATGCCACGACGATCTGGAGCCCGCCCAGATGTTCGATGTTCTCCTCGATGCTCGCGCGACCGGGAGGAGCGGCACCCGACCCAGCTGGACCGGAGCGACCGGAGCGGGGCTCATTGGAACGCTGACCGGCACCGTGCCTATTGCAGGCGGCTCCACGCGAACAGCTCCTCGACCCGGCTCTCGTGCACGACCATCACCTCGTGCGGCACCGGCATGCCTTCACGCGCGATGATCGGCTGCCAGGGCACCAGCCGGGGCCGAGCCGTCGCCACGTCGTCGCCCGGGTCCGCGAGCGAGAAGAAACGAAAACCGAGGCGCTGCGAGATCCCGACGATGGGATAGAGATCCCAGGGGGTGCCGCGCGCGAACGGGCCAAACACCGCCGCGCCGACCTCGCTCTTCCAGAGGCGCGCGATGCCGATCCCGATCGAGCCGGTCGTGGTCTCGATGCCCGAAAACAGCGGCCGTGGTCCACCGACCATCGAGATCAACAGCGATGAACGCGGCTGACCGTGCTCGCCAACCAGGATCCATTGTTCGGCGAGACGACGCTCCGGGTCGATGACCAGCCGCTCGGCGATGCCGAACTCACTGATGCGGTGCACCTCGGGATCGTCCGGACGGGCGGCGTACACTTCGCTGGTCATCACGTCGCCAACGCATGCCCCGATGACCTCGCCGTCGCACACCAGCGCGACCATCGTCCCGATCCCGTGCGATTGGCGGCGCATGAAGGCGCGCGTGCCATCGAGCGGGTCGACGGTGAACCAGAGGTCGTGGGTCGGGTGGGTGCACGGCAGCCGCAGCCCTTCCTCTTCGGCAACGATGCCGAAGTCGGGGAACCAGTTGCTCAGCAGGGTCACAAAGACCCGCTGGGCCGACTGGTCCGCGGTCGTCACGAAGTCGCCCCGCAACCCGCTGTGGCCGAACGTGGACTCCTTCGTGCGCGCCTCGAATGTGAACCGCTGTGCCCGGATCGCCACAATGGCCCGGCGCACGGCCTCCTTCATGAGTGTGCCGACGCTGTAGGGATTGAGGCTGCCGAGGTCGCGGATCACGCAGCGCTTATATCACGGTCGGTCGCCGCGGCATCCGTCGCTTTCTGAGCCAGCCACAAGTTGCGAGCGCGGCTCATGTCTCGATTTGAGTCGAGCGTCGCAAGTTGCGACCCCCCCAGTGCGGTGGGAGGTGTTCAGAATTCGTCAGCTCGCCTGGCTCAATAGCAACCAACGGACCCTACGAGTCACCCATGAGCTAGCAAATCAATCTCATTGAGGTGCCTGCCTGCGTGCATTCGATCGTCGTAAGGGCCTGAAAACAGAAGCGCCCCGTTCCGGGAACCGGTTCGGGGCGCAAGGCCGAGAGGATCGGATGAAAGGACTTTATGGCAGGGACCCTTAGACCAGGGCCGGTTGCTTTGGCGGGTAGGAACTCAGGAAGGACTCTATGCTTGTACAAGACCCGTGCCAGCTGCGCAACTATCTCGCGACTCAGGACTCGGCGCGCCGCGCACGAGCAAGGACCGCGTAGAGGAACAGGTTGCCCGGTCCGATCGTGAGCAAGAAGTACGTGAGGTAGAGCGTCGGCGCGACCGGCGAGAGCATGGCCGCGACCGCGATGGCAACGAGATGATGGCTCGGGCCGACCGCGGCTACCAGGCGGAAGGTCTCGTAGCCGCCCGGTCGACCTTGGCCCGTCAGGCGCGCGGCGGTCTGCACGTAGTTGATGAACATCCACCAGAGGAGCTTTTCGAAGAGGGTCTTCTTCTGGTCGACATACTTGTCGATCTCGCGATCGACCGAGGTCTTCCTGAGCCGCTGCTTGATGTCGTCGACGACGCTGGACTTCCACGAGAAGCTCGCGAAGCCGGCCGCCGTCAGGAGGAGCACTTCGAAGATGCCGAGGGAGTGACCCCCGATCATGATGTTCGAACGCGCGAGCACGATCGCCATCGCGATGTGCACCGACACGATGGTCGCGAGGTCGGCCACGCCGTCGAGCATGCGCCCGCGCCAGGGCTTGTCGGACGGCGGTGCAAGACGCGCGACCTCGCCGTCGGCGCAGTCGGTCACGACCATCGCCAACAACAGGAGCCCACCGAAGACGGGCCACAGACCGCCGCCCGTGAAGCATAGACCCGCCGATACACCGAAGCCGGCGGCCAGCATCGATACCTGGTCGGCGGTGTAGCCCCAACGGTAGAGGTGCCGCGCCATGCGCCTCGCGATGGGCCTGCTCAGCGAAGCGTCGAAGGCTTCATCGAGCACCATCGGGCGGGCGGCGGCTGAGTAGATGGGCATGGTCACGGGAACCTCCGGGCGCTCGCTCGGCAGCGCGCCGCGAGGCGCACCGCAAGTTCCATGCCCGTAACGAACGCATGCGATTCCGGCAACTTTCCTATGACTCGAAGCGTCGCCGCGAAGCGACTTGCGCGGCAAAGCGCGCACTTCGTTGCGCGGTAGAGGGCTTCATTCGCTCCGGAAAGGCGGTGCGACGCCCGCCGGAGGCGCCGGGAACGTCGTCACCGGCGCGGTCGTCACGCGCACTACGACGAGGCCGACATCGGTGCCGATGTAGAGGCGGTCGCCGTGCCACGCGAGGCTCCAGGCGAAGCCGACGTCGTCGAGCACCAGCACGCGCTGCCCCATGCGAACCCAGGCGCCGCGTGAGGTGGCGAGCGCGAGATCGTCGCCGTCCCCGGCCCAGATCGCCTGCGGGATCGCGTCAGCCGGCAAGCCTGACAACGTCAGCCCCGCCCATACGCCGTCCTCCAGACGCATCACGCCGCGCTCGGCGTCGGCCACCAATAACCGGCCGGCCCCGTCACGGGTCAACGCACGCGGGTCGGGAATCAGCTTCGCGTCGGCTATCACCTCGACCGTGGCGCCGTGCATGCGCGCGACGCCGCCCCTACGCGGCACGCCGTCGACCTCGAAGATCGGGGTCTCCATGCGGTCGTACGGAAGGTCGACGCGCTCGGCCGCGCACGCCGCGATGACGCTGCCGTCCGGCTCGCGATAGAGGTCTCGCACGTCACCCGATGGCAGGCCGACGATGTCCTCGGCATCCTCGGAAGCGCGTACGTAGTGCAGCACTTTGTCGATGGCACCCTCGCGGATCGTGATGAGCGCCGCACCGCGCGGGCCGCGATCGGCCAACTGCGGAGGGTCGCCCGGGCTGTGGCTCGTGCGGCCGGCAATCCAGATCCCGTCCGTGCCATCGCCGTTGCCCGGCGCGTGCAGCACGTCCTCGGTGAAGAGGCTCAGCCCGAGGAGCGCCTGGTTCGCCGCGAACCCGTCGGCGTGCCCGTCCACCTCACGACCGAGGAAGAAGCCATCACGATAGGTGCCGATTGCGAGGGTGCCATCGGTTGCATCGATCGCTGTGACGCCCGCGTCTTGCGAGATCCCACCACCGCCATCGCTGGCACTCGTGACGAGCGGCACGAGCGCCATACTGCCGCCCGCCTGCGGCTGACCGAGGCCACTCTGGATGGGGTAGCCGTCGCACGCGAGGCCGCCGTTGTCGTCGCGCAGGCCGAGCCACGGCGTGTCCGAGCGATCATCGAAGCTGATGGCGCGCACGCCCGAGAGGATCGGGCGCTCGTAGTGGACCTCGCCCGTGGCGTCGAAGCGCAACGCGAAGAGGCCACGGTTTTTGAGCTTCACCTCGCTGCAGAGGTCGGAGATCGCGACATACAAGCGACCCGTGTCGCCATCCCAGCTCAGTTGATTTGTGTGCCAATGATAGAGCGGCGAGGTCTTCGTGCGCAGGCCGACCACGCGCGGCGTATCACCCGCGATGTCGATCACGACGAGGCCACCGCCCCGTTGCCCGGAAAAGCCGCTCTGTACCTGGCCACCGACGGCGAGCCAGCCGCGGTTGTCGTCGAGTGAGAGGATCTGCGCCCCGAACGCGACCGAGTCGCCGCTATGCGCAACGGCCAGCGCACCCTCGCGCAGGACGACGCTGGGGGTTATGCCGTCCCACGCGACGACACCCCCGTCGGCCTGGTTCCAGGCGCCAAGCGCGATGTAGGCGGTCTGGTTGCGGAGGCTCCAGACGATCTCGCCGACGAGGCCCGCCGGCACGCCGCCCTCGCCCGGTGTCAGCATCGTGATGCCGCCGTCAGGCATGACACGCACGACGTACGACGTGCCGCTCGTCGCGTAGTACGCCGCGTACACGGCGCCCGTGTAGGGGTCGGTCGCGAGCTTGCCGAAGTCGCCGCCGGTGTCGTCGGGGATCGCCAGATCGAGGCCGGTCACCGCCGCTTCGACCGCGAAGCTCATCGCATCGAGGCGCAAGAGCCCGCGGTCGGAGGTCAGCCAGGCGACAGGGAATGCGAGCTCCGAGCCTTCGGAGATCGCGAGCTGAACGGGCACGACCGGCATGCCTTGGTAGCTCACCGGGAACGGTGTGATCGAGCCGCCCGAGGTGCTATCGATGAGCAGAAGCCCCGTGCGCGCGACCGCGAGGTACTTCGTGAACTGGTAGCGTTGCACGCCGGCGGTCGGCGTCGGGCCGAACGTGCCCGGTTCCAGGAACGGGTCGAGCTCGCTGTAGTCCTCGCGCGGCAGCTCGTCCTCGAAGTGGCGCACGACACCGGTGTCGAGGTCGATGCGATAGAGGCCTGCGCGATACACGCCGCTCAGTGGGTCGGGGCTGCCGCGGGTGCCGAGCCAGAGGAGGCGGCCGGTCTGCGACATCTGGATGATCGGCCCCCAGAGGCGGGCCCCGTAACGCTCGGCGACGAGCACGGGGCCGGGGGTAGTGTCAGTCGTGTCAGTCGTGTCGGTCGTGTCTGACGGGTCGGTGGCGTCGGCGGTGTTCGTGCCGTCGGGCCCGGCGCTGTCGGCCCTATCGTCGAGGCTGTCGCCGCCGGTGTCGAAGGTGTCGGAGGTGTCGGAGGTGTCGGAGGTGTCGGAGGTGTCGGAGGTGTCGGAGGTGTCGGTCGTCTCGCTCGAGTCGATCGAGTCACGCGAGTCGGTGGCATCGGTGGCGTCAGAGCGACCGCTCGCCGGGTCGTCGCCGCACGCGGCGAGGGGGAGGAGTAAGGCGAGGAAGAGCGCTTCGGAGCGAATCATGGGCGGACCATGGCGACCCCAGGAGCTCGATGCAAGAGGGGCAATGCGAACGTGTGGAGAGCCCCGAGCGAGGTCGATTCCCTTGACCGCGAGCGTCTCGGGGCGTCTTCTTCAGCCCATGAAGACGGTCAGCATCGGCAACGTGCACGTCGACCTCGGCGCGGGGCGGCGTGGGGTCGACATGGGTCCTTCGGCGATCCACCTCGCGGGGCTCGTTGGCGAGGTGCGTGAGCTCGGCCTCGAGGTGGTCGAGACCTTCGAAGTGCACGTGCCTTCCCCCGAGGCCGTCGACGTCGGCAATGCCAGCGCACGCTACCTGCCGACCATCGTCGCGGCGTGCTCGAAGCTCGCCGACAAGGTCGAGAAAGCCATGGATCTCGGGCACTTTCCGGTGATTCTCGGCGGCGATCACTCGGTCGCTATCGGCACCGTGTCGGGCATCGCACGCCACCTTCGCAAGAAGGGCCAGAGCTTAGGCGTCATCTGGGTCGACGCGCATACCGACATGAACACCCCCGACACGTCGCCCTCGGGCAACATCCACGGCATGCCGCTGGCGGTGTTGCTCGGCGAAGGTCACCCGGATCTGGTCGCAATCGCCGGTGAGCGTCCTGCCCTCGACCCCGAGTTCGTCGCGGTCATCGGCGCGCGCGACATCGACCACCGCGAGCGCGAGGTCATCAAGCGCACCGGCATCCGCGTCTACACGATGAGCGAGCTCGACGACCGCGGCACCGCCGTATGCGTGCGCGAGGCGATCGAGCGGGTGTCGCGCGCAACCGGCGGCATTCATTTGTCGTTCGACCTCGACGGCGTCGACCCCGACCACGCCCCCGGCGTTGGCACGCCCGTGCCCGGTGGGCTCGACATCCGCGAGTCGCACCTCATCTGCGAGAAGCTCGCCCAGACCAAACGCCTGGTCGGCGTCGAGGTGGTCGAGCTCAACCCGATCCTCGATGACAAGAACCGCACCGGCAAGCTCGCGGTGTGGCTCGTCCTGTCCGCTCTCGGCAAGTCTATCTTGTAAGGCGCGTCGTCAGATCGACTGCGGGCCGCGAATCAGCTTGCCGGGGAGGGCGCCGGTCGGCACGCCGTTCTCGATGATGACCTCGCCCGAGACGATGGTCGCGACGTAGCCACGCGCGTTCTGGATCAGGCGACGGCCGTTGGCCGGCAGGTCGAACACCATCTTCGGCGGCTCGAACGCCAGCCGCTCGTAGTCGATGATGTTGATGTCCGCCTTGTAGCCCGGGGCGAGGATGCCACGGTCGTGCAGGCCATAGACTGCGGCCGTGTCCTGCGTCTGACGCTTGATGATGTGCTCCAACGGGAGGCGTTCGCCACGGGTACGGTCACGCGTCCAATGGGTGATCATGAACGTCGGCATGCCGCCATCGCAGATAGCACCACAGTGGGCCCCCGCATCGGAGAGCCCCATCTTCACGCGCGGGTGCGAGTGCAGCGTGCGCAGGTGGTCGAGGTTCTTGTTGGCGTAGTTGAACAGCGGGAAATAGAGCATCGCCTCGCCGTCGTCCTGCATCAGGGCGTCGTAGGCGATCTCCTGCGGACGACGCCCCGTGGCGGTCGCCATGGCGGCGATGGACTTGCTCGGGCTCGGCTCGTAGTCGATGACGGGCTTTGGTGACGAGGCCTTCAGTCCAGGCTTCGCCATCCTGCCGAAGGCCTCGGGCTGAGCTTCGGCGGCCGCGTCGTCCAGGGCAGCTACAGGCGATACTACTGCGGGGTCGGCCACGTACATCTTGCCGAAGCTGCTCGTCACGAAGCTCGCGAAGAAGCCCATGTCGATCGGCGTGTCGGACAGCATGCGCGCGCGGAAGTCGGGGTCCTTCAGGTGCGCGAGCTGCTCCGGCCACGGCAGATCCTTTATCGAATGCCACGTCGGATAGGTCGCAAAAGGGTGGGCCGTGCCGCGCCAGCACATCATGATGCCGATCGCGCGACCCGCCGCCTGCGCGAACAACGGGATGTCCTGCTCGGCCGCTTCTTCGAGCACGCCGACGATCTGCTGCCACAGGTTGGGCATCATGTCGGTCTGGCTGAGCGTGAAGATCACCGGCCGCCCGGTTTCAGCGGCGACGACCTTCATCCACTGGATCTCCTTGGGCATCTGCGTGTGCTCGGAGGCGCACTGGAAAACGCCGTGGCCGACCTCGCCCAGGACCTTGGCGATGCCGAAGAGCTCCTCCTTCGAGGCGAAAGTGCCGGGTACGAACTCGCCGTCGGTCGCCTTGTGCAGGAGCGTGCGCGAGGTCGAGAAGCCGAGCGCGCCGGCCTTCAGTCCATCGCGCACGAGTGCTGCCATCCTGCTGATGTCGTCGTCACTCGCGACACCGTTCTTGGCGCCGGCTTCGCCCATGACATAGGCGCGCAGCGGACCGTGTGGGACCTGGGTGCCGATGTCGATCGCGCGCGGCATCGTCTCGAGCACGTCGAGGAACTCGGGGAAGGACTCCCAGCCCCACTTGATGCCTTCGTGCATGGCCGAGCCCGGGATGTCCTCGACCCCTTCCATCAGGCCGATGAGCCAGTCGTGCTTGTCGGGCGCGGCGGGCGCGAAGCCGACGCCGCAGTTGCCCATCACGACGGTCGTGACGCCGTGCCACGACGACGGCGTGAGGTACGGGTCCCACGTGGCCTGCGCGTCGAAGTGGGTGTGCATGTCGACGAAGCCCGGAGTGACCAGCAAGCCGGTCGCGTCGATGGTTCGCCTGGCGGGACCCAGGTCATGGCCGATGGCAGCGATGCGGCCGTCCTGCACCGCGATGTCGCTGATGAAGGCCAACTCGCCGGTGCCATCGATGAGCTTGCCATTCCGGATAACGAGGTCATACATCGTGAAATCTCGTTTCGTGCGTCGCGCGCACGTTCAGCCAACGTTCCTACCGCGAAAATGCAAGGTACGACATGACCGAGTCGGCGGGCAAGAAGAAAGTGAACGATATTCGCAAAACACAAGCCCAAGCAGAGTCCGTGCGACCGCCCGGCAGTTTTGGCGCGAAGAGCGGGCCGATGCCGCGGCCGGTCAGCCAGCCGACGAGCACTCCGGGCGTGCCGCCCGACAAGCGCAAGGTGCGGCACGACAAGAAGCGTCAGTCCTACCTCAGTGAGGCGATGGGCCTGGTGGTGCAAGACGGCATGGAGGGGCTGACGATCGCCCGCCTCGCCGCGCGCATGGATGCTTCGGTCGGGGCGGTCTATCGCTATTTTCCGAGCAAGGAGGCGTTGCTGGTCGGGCTCCAGGAGCTGGCAATCGCCGACTTCCATGGCTTCATGCAACGGCGTCTGAGCGAGCTCGCACCGCGACTCGCGAGTGCGTCGCCGCATGCGCGTGGGCTCGCCCGCATCATGATCGCGTTCGGGTCCTACATCGAGCACGCCGAGTCTTCGCCACGTCCCCATCGCCTGGTCGACGCGTTCCTGTCGTTCCCCGAGGCGGTGCTGTCGGACGCGGAGGCGCGCTCGATCGGCGAGCGCCTCTTGTCACCGATCCTCGGCGCGTTCGCGGGCCTGCTCGGCGAGGCGGTCGCTAGCGGGACCATCGATGCCGGTGACGACCATCAGCGGACTCAGCTCGCGTGGGCCTACGTGCACGGGCTCGACCACTTCCGGAAGCTCGACCGCATCAACCCCGCGGCGCTGCATCTGCGGTCGCTGCTGCCGCTGGCGCGGGCCGGATTGCTGCGTGGGTTCGGGGCGCGCCAGGAGCACATCGTGGAGGCCGAGAAGCTGGTCGCAAGGTGAGCGTAGGCGCGGGCGAGGGCTCGGGCGTGGGCTCGGGCGCGCGTACGTCGGACTACCGCTTCTTGCGGAACAGTAACGCCAGCGCTGAAATCCCGCCTGCCAGCCCGCCCAGCAGCTCGCCCTGTGAGCATCCGCCCGAAGCACTGAGCTGGTTGTCCGGGACAGGGGTCGGTGCGATCGAACCGTTGGCGAGGTCTATCAGCACCTGTGACGGCGTCTGCGTATCTAGCGCGATGTCGACCGCGATCACCTGCCAGGGGTGCACAAGCGTCGCCTGGCCGGTCGCGCCGATGAGCTCGATGCGCAGGGCGGCAGGCTCGCCGGGGGCCGGGTCGGGGTAGGTGATCTCGGGCCCACTCCCCGTGAAGGTCTGCTGGAACGGGCCGGTCAACGTCATCGTCTCGCCATCATCGAACTCGATGAGGACCGACTCCGGCGGCTGGCTCGGGTCGCTGCCGCAGGTCGGGGTCGCCTTCGCGATGTGCAGGTTCGAGACGTCGGCGAGGTCAGGGTTCTGCGAGAAGACCGGGTCACGCGTCATCTCGTCGGCCGAGACCGTCGTGAAGAGGCGCGTGAAGTACGGCTTGGAGTCGAACACCGCCTGTGTGTCGCGCATCGGCGTGACCACACGTTCGTCGATGTCGGCGACGAACGCTAGCGCGTCGAAGACGAAGCCGGCGGCCGCCAGATCCAAGGCGTAGCTTGCGAGATCATTGTAGAATGACTGCTCGTCGATGCCGCGTGTTGCGACCGCCGCGGGCATCGGGATGTGCTTACGAAGGAGGCCCTGCATCTGGGCATCGCGCGCGAAGCCCTGGCTCAAGAGCTCCATCACGAAGCCCTCGGGCGTGGTCGCGGCGGCGAGCTTGGCGAGGTCGAACTGACCTTCACGATAAACGAGGTCGTCGAGCAGCGCGCTGGAGCCGGCGAACTCGGTGACGAAGCCGCGGCCCGAGGCCTCGTCGACGGCCTGCGTTACGACGTCGGTGTAGTTGGAGCCGCCGTTGAGCCAGTCGATCTTCTTCTGGTTCAGCACCACATGCAGCCAGTTGTTTGGGACCACGCGATGGTCCGACACGAGGTAGAGCTGCACCGGCATGTCCGGGGTCGCCGCGACCTGCGTCAGCACCAGCGGCACGCACGGGTTGGCCTCCTCGAAGGTCAACGTGATCGGCTGGATGGCGCCCGTCGGCTCGTCCTTCAGGAGGCGCAGCGCGACGAAGACCATGTCCTGTCTTACGTAGTGGTCGATCAGCGCGCGCGCCCCCGGCGGCTGCGCGTAGTCGTTGTCGTTCAACCACGCGATGAGGTCATCGGTGGAGCTCGACTCGAGCACGACCGTCTCGAAAGGGCCGACCTCCTTCTTCGCGAGCACGCTGACTTCATCGCCGTCGCGCACGCCGCCCGTACCGTTGTCGGCCTCAGCGAGCTGCGGGTAGAGCGACCACCAGTTGCACTGGGCGCCCGCGGTCCACTCGAGGCGCCACGACGGGGCCGTGCGAAAGCCAAGGTTGGTGAACGCGGCGGCGCTGCCCAGGGTGATCTCGGGCTTGCTCGCGACGGGAAGCAGCCAGGCGAAGTCCTCGGCCTCACCTGCGTAGTTGATGAGGATCTGGGCGCTGATCTTGCCGCCGTCCATGCCAAACAGGATCTGCTCGCCAGTCTGCTCGACCGGGACCTGCGAACAGAAGAAGCCTCCACATGCCTGGGCCGGCGTGGGCGCGAGCAGCAGCGACCCGGCTGAGACGGCGGCAGCGAGTGTGACAACGAGGCGCTTGTTCGGCTTCATGGGGATCCTCCGACGCGAGTGGGCTGCACGAAGCGAACCCGACTCGAGGACTCTCAGGACGGCCTGTAGAGCGGCTCCGAGGAGTTCGGGTAGACTTTGGGATGGGTAAAACATCCACACTGATCGCGTTTCGTTCCCGTGCTCAGGGTGCGGCCGGACCGACCACCAGCTGGCGTCGCAGATAGGCCCATGACAGCGGCTCGAAGCGCGGCAGGTCGCCCGTGGCGGCCTCGAGCCAGTTCACGCTGGCGCCGGTCTGCATCACGTTGAGGCCGGCGGTATCGATGTGTGCATCGGGCGCGAGCGTGACGGTCCAGTCGGTCTCGACGCCGGCAAACAGGCCGCCGGGCGGTGGGCCGAAGGGGACCAGGCCAAGTGAGTGACCGATCTCGTGCGACAGGATCGCGGCGATGGCGAGCGAGCCGAACTGCATGAGCAGGTTGTAGCGGGCCGCGCGCTGCTGATAGTTCGTTGGCAAGGTGCCCGGGTCGACATCCTGGCCGATGAAGAGCGCGTCGCCTTCGGCAAGACCATAAGGCGTGCCGCCGAGTGCTGGGCGCATGTCGGAGAGGAGGAGCGCGCCGGCCGGGTTCTTCAAGATCGTGCGTGCGACGGCGGTCGGCCAGACGCCGAGCCCATAGACGGTGTCGTCTTCGACGTCCTGGTTGTTCCAATCGATGAGCGCGCGACCGAACGTGCTGCCGGCCTGGTCGTTGGGAGCGCCGTCGCCGGTCAACGCGATCATCGAGAAACGCTGGCCGTCACGCCCGAAGTCGGCCGGGTCGGGCGCGCCCGCGTCACCTTGAAAGTAGAGGCGCAGGTCGACGCCCGCGGACGTCGGGCGGCCCTCGGCGTCGAGGTCGTAGATGCCGTTGACGAGGGCGCGCACGCGGCGCAGGAGATGGGCGCGAATGGCGGCGGCAGCGGCCGGGTCGCCTGATGGCATGAGGCCTATCTCGTAGAATGGCGCGTCGAAGTCGTCGACGCCGTCACCGTTCGAGGCGTAGGTCGAGCGCATCTCGGTCGTGCCATTGGGCAACTCCGTGACGACCAGTGCCCAGGTGTCGCGCTGGAGCAGCACGAGCCAGGTATCGGTGCTCGGGAACGGGTCGAGCGCGGGCGGGAGCGTGGCCGCGTCGAACGCGTACGTCGCGGTGGCCGTGCCGCCGCTGGTCGAGATGGTTGCGCTACAAACGACCGCGGCGCCGGCAGGGAACGCGTGAGCGACGTCGATCGCGACCTGCAGGTGACCCGGCCGGACTTCGAGCAGCGGCGGGAGCGCATGGGGTTGGCCGTCGGCGGTGCAACTGAGCGCGAGGTCCGAGGGGCCGAAGGGACCGCTGTCGGGCAGGGCGATGACGTCGAGGTCGACGCGGGCGCGATTTGCGCGCAGACGAAACGGGAGCTCGCCGGTTGGCGTGATGGCGGCGCGGGAGCCGTTCATCTCGGGCGGGATGGCGGCGATCGTCAGGTAGGCGAGAGGTACTGCGGGGGCGGCATCGGGAAGGATGTCGGTGGTGGCATCGACCGCGTCGGGTGAGGTGTCGGCGGCGAGGTCGGGGAGTGCGTCGGCAAGGGCGTCAGGCGCGCTGTCGGGTGGCGCATCGGCGGGCTCGCTGTCGACCGTCGCGTCGGCTTCGGGCAGCTCGAGGACTGCGACGTCGGTCGCGAGCTCGGCGTCTGAGCGCCCGGATGAAGACTCGCAAGCGAGGGCGATGCAGGTGAGGCCAGCGAAGAGGTAACGCATGGGTGCATCGTGTGCGTGGGCGGGCGCGGACGCAAGGCTTGCCTTCGGATTGGCGGGCGGCATACTTGCGGCCATGAGAATCCTGAGCCTGGCGGGGAGCCCGCGCGACATCGGTGAGGCGTTTGGCGAGATCAGTCGGCCGGAGATCCACGAACTCTATCGGCGGCGGGTCGACAACGCGATCGCACAGGCCTTGAAGTACGGCGGCCAGCGGGTCGACGAGGGGCATCTGCTGGCGGTCGCGCAGGCGTCGATCGACGTGACGCGCGACTATCATCCGGCCGGCATGGACGAACTCGAGGGGATCGCGGCGGGCGCCGAAATGCTGCTCGTGAAAGTGCTGGCGATGAATGGCCTCACCGACTTCCGCGATGTGTTGTCGTGGCCGGGCAATGCGGCGGCAGGCAGCGACACGCCCGCCGTATCGCCTTCGGATGCCGTTGCCCGAAGGCCCGCCGACCTCGGAGGCTGTACCGCGATCGTCGTGCAGAAGGACCGCGCGGGCGCCGTCCTGTGTGGCCAGACCTGGGATCTCGCGACCGACAACCTGCCGTTCGTCATCGGCATGGTGCGGGCACCGATGGATGGGCCGGTGACGCGCACGTTGACGACCGACGGGTGCCTGTCGCTCATCGGGATGAACGACCGCGGCATCGCCGTCGGCACAACCAATATCCGCACGAAGGATGCGCGGGCGGGCGTGAACTACCTGTCGATCATTCACAAAGCGTTGGCGGCCGAGTCGTTCGAGGCCGCCGTCGAGGCGGTCGTGACGGCGCCGCGCGCGGGTGCGCACTTCTACTATGTCGCCGATCCGGAGCAGGTCGCATTGCTCGAATGCTCGGCCATGGTAGCGCAACGGCATGACCTGGCGCGGGGTGTTGCGGTGCACGCGAACCATTGTCTTCTGCCCGAGAACCAGGCGATCGAAGGCTCGCCGGCGACGTCGTCGTCGCGCTTCCGACAGGCCCGCATGGAGGCGCTCGCGGGTGCTGTGAAGCGCCTTGGACCCGAGGTCGTCCAGGGTTTCTTCGCCGATGTCGAAGGTGGCAGCGATGCCATCTGCCGTGACGACATCGACGGGCTCAATACCAATGGTGCGGTGGTCATGGTGCCCGAGCAGGGGCTGATTCGGATCGTGCATGGCGTGCCATCGCGTGGATTGTGGGTTGACCTCGCCCAGGTCAGCGTCGCGCGGCGTTGAACACGGTCAAGACACCCTTTGGATGTGCGAATCACGGGCGTAAAGCCGAGGCGCAGCGCCCGCTTGCGCGAGTCTGATAAGTGAGCGAGGCTATCGCAATGCAAGGATCCAGCAGCGGCGATGGCGACAGCGAGACCCTCGAAGAGGAGATGCGGCGCAAGCGCTACAGCTACCCCGAGGTGCTCGAGATCATGTTCGAGCTGTCCGCCCTGGTCGCAGAGCTGCAACGGCGGGAGCCGCCTGACTCCTACGGCGAGCTGAACGTCTCGAACGTGCTGCGGCGGCGCGAGGACCAGCGTCTCGTGCTGCGCAAGATCGGCGAGCTGACCAACCCGCAAAGCGACATCTACGCGCTCGGCGTCGTGTGCGTGGTGCTGCTGACGAATCAGCCCGAGGCCGCGCTGACAGATGCCAGGGGCCAGCTGCAGTGGCGCGTGCATGTGAACGACCCGACGCTCGAGGCCTTGGTGGGCGAGATGCTCGATCTCGATCTCGGTCGGCGCCTCAATGACGCGGGCGAGGCAGCGCGACGCTTCGCCGAGATGCGCGGGGGTCCGACCACCGTGTCGAGCGTCGGCGAACAGGTGAACAGCGTCCTCGAACTGTTCATCCCCGAAGTGCTCCTGCCGTTCGAATCCGAGTCTCAACTGCCGCCCGCCAACCTCAACATGACGTTGGGCGCCGCGACCCCGCTCGTGTCCGAAGCGGCGCATGCACCACCGGCCGCGCCGCGCACACTCCCGGACAACTTCGCCGAGCGTGCGGCGGGCAAGGCGAACATGATGCGCTCGCTCGGGATCTCGTTGGCGCTGCTCTCCCTGTTCGTGCTCGGCACCCTGCGAGAGAGCGTGCCGGTCGTGATTGCCTGCGCGCTGATCATTGTCGGCTGCATCGTTGTCACGGTGCTCGGCTTCAAACAGGTCGCGCGCGCCGCGGCCATCTACCGCGCTGGCCTGGTCGCGCCCGGGGTGATTACGCAGGCGCACTTGCAGGTGAGCATGGGCTCGCAGACGCGCGAAGCCTACACCCTCCGCTTCCGCTACGAGGTCGATGGCAAGCCCTTCGAGGCGAGCACCGCGCGCTTCGATCCGCCGACCGAGCTGCGTAAGCAGGGCGCGAACGTCTTCGTGATATGTGACCCGACGGACCCGGAGAGGGCCTTCTTGTGGCCGCTCTGATGGAAGGTGCCGTGCGCCGCCTCGGGAGGCAGGCCCGCGCAGGGGGCTGATCCGAATCGTGCCCGGCGTAGCGTCGTGTGGATCGTGGCTCGACCTCGCTCAGGTCAGCGTCGCGCAACGTTGACCATGGGTCGATAGACACAGCAGCCGGAGGCGGATGACGGGCGTCCAGACGCGTCGGAGTGCACGTCGCACTCGCACGTGCGTGCGTTGGCCATGCACGAAATTACGCAACGCACAATTCGCAGTGCTTGATTCGCCGCACCGGCTCTGCCATAGGCCCGCGTCCTTATCGCCTCCGGGGGAGAACCACGATGCACACGCGCCCGAACCTTACGCTCGTTGTCACGCGCACGCACCTCAGCCTCGCTGCCAGCCTCCTGCTGACCGGTCTCTTTTCGGGCCGCGCCGCCGCCCAGGCGCCTGTCTACAGCGGCACGCTTCGCGGCGAGCTCATCGTCACCGGCAACACGCTCGGCCTCGACGCCGAGACCGGCACGGCGCCTGGTGTCGGCGGGTCGATCGGCACGTTCATCGCGAACCCACTGACCTCATCGCAGTTGCAGGAAGGGACCTACCCAGTCGGCACCACGGCCGACTACAACCTCAACGGGTCGGCGGCCGAGCTGGACCTACCGGCGGGTGCATCGGTCGTGAAGGCCGAGCTCGTGTGGGCCTGCTCGAGCCAGTCGGCGGGCCTGCCCGCGACGCCCGCGACGACGCCCGCGGCGGTCAACCTGACGCTGCCCGGTGGCACCCAGCAGACCGTGTCGCCGAGCGGCGAGACGACGGCGCTGACGCTGCTGACGACGAACTTCAAGTACTACCAGCGCTGGGCCGACGTGACTGGCGCGGTGGGCGTCGGCGGGGCCGGCCGCTACACGGTGTCGCGAGTGGTCGGCACCCAGTTCATGGACCAGAACTATGTCACCGGCTGCGGCTGGGCGCTGTATGTCGTCTACGCCCATCCCGACCTGCCGATGCGCAACATCAACCTGTGGGTCATCGGCCAGGAAGTGCGCGACGACGACAACGCCGTCTGCCCGTGCGAAGCCGAGATCGAGGTGTCGGGCTTCTGCACGCCGAGCGAAGAAGGGGCGGCGCTCGGGCGCATGGTCGTGACGGCGTTGGAAGGCGATGCGCGCTTCACCGATGACCAGCTGCTCATCGCTGACCCGTTCGCGCCGGGCGAGTTCTACCCGCTGTCGGGTCCGAACAATGCGTACGACAACTTCTTCGCGTCGCAGATCAACGGTGAGGATGGGCTCCTCGACACGCGCGGCACGTTCGGCACCCGCAACCACGAGCTCACCATCGCGAACGACTTCACGTCCCAGGTCGAGCTCGTCGTGGGTGCTCGTCAGGGTTGGGACATCGCGACGATCCCGCTGAACGACAGCGAGCAGAATCCGTTCGTGCTCGAGAACGGACAGAGCTCGACGACGCTCATCGCGACGACCGGCGGTGTCGACACCGAGGGCGACGACTACATCATCTCGGCCATCGGGCTAGCGCTCGACTTCGCTTCGCCGGACCTCGCGGGTATCCACGAGACGAGCCACGAGGTGACCTGGATCGGCGACGAGCTGACCTTCACCGTGATGCTCGTCAACGAGGGCAGCGGCGCGGCGGACGACGTCGCGTTCTGCTACCAGGCGACGTCGAACACGACGTTCCAGGCGCTCTCGATCGACGGCACACCGAAGAACGGGGTCCAGGCGGCGCAGCTCGCGCCCTCGAACTGTACGGCCGCTGTCGGTGGCGTTTCGATCGGGGCGTTCGAGCCGGGGCAGCAGCGCGTCGTGACGTTGCGCTACAAGGTCGACAGCCTGGTCGCGGCGCCGAACACGCTCGACAAGGTGACGACCACGCCGAGCTGGCGGCTCGAGTGGCGGCCGCCGTGCCAGGGCGCGGACAAGGAGCTCGACCGCCAGACCGGCGAGACGATCGACGTGCCGGGCGTGCTGTTGCAGGCAACGCTGACCGTGTCGCCGACCGGGCTCGCGGTGGCGGACGACGTGCTGACCTACACGCTGACGATCAGCAACATCGGCTCGGGCGATGCGCCAGACGGTGTGGTGGCGCGGCTGCCGATCCCGGTCGGCACGGTCTACGTGGCCGGCTCGACGACGCTCAACGGCGCGGCCGTGGCGGACGCGGGCGGCACGATGCCGTTCGTGGCGGCGCGTGAGGTCGGCTCGCCGGGTGAGCCGACGGGCGTCATCGCGGCGGGCGAGAGCGCGGTCATCGTGTTCCGGGTGCGCATCACCGACGATGCCTCGGCGACCGTGAGCGAGACGGGCTTCTTCGATGGCGACGGCGCCCGCACGACCCAGCCCGAGCGGCCGTCGAACACGGTGCTGACCCAGGTCGACGGCGGGCCGCCCGACAGCGACCAGGACGAGGACGGGATTCTCGATGGCGACGACAACTGCGTGCTGACGTGGAACCCGCTGCAAGAGAACAACTACGACACCCGCGGCTACAACCCGAGTGCGGTCGACGAGGGCGACGCCTGCGACGACACCGATGGCGACGGGCTCTTCGATGTCGAGGAAGACCCGGACTTCGACGGGCCGGAGGCGACCCAGACCGACGCGACCAAGCCCGATACCGACGGTGATGGCCTCTGCGACGGAAGCAAGCAGGTTGGCCTGTGCATCGGGGTCGAGGACCGCGACGGCGACAAGGACCCGTTGGATTGGGGCATTCGCGAGACCAACCCGATCGACGCCGACACCGACGATGACGGGATCTGCGACGGGGCCAAGGCCGGCGGCGCGTGTCTTGGCGGCGAGGCGACCCAGAACAGTGACCCGCTCAAGACCGACAGCGACGGCGACGGGCTCTGCGATGGGCCGGGCGGCGGCGCGTGGGACCTGTCGCGGTGCATCGGCTCGGAGCCGGGCGCGGACGGCGTCTACCAGGCCGGCACGGACACCGACCCGAGCAACAGCGACAGCGACGATGACAAGCTGTGCGACGGCTTCGAGAACGGCGCCACCGACTGCGAGCGCGGCGAGGACACCGACGGCGACCGCGATCCGGGCGACTACAACGGCATCGACGATCCCGAGACGAACCCGCTCGACAAGGACACCGACGACGGTGGCGTCGACGACGGCACCGAGGTGCTCGTGCAGGACACGAACCCGCGCGACCGCTGCGACGGCGACCTGGTAAACTGCGAAGAGGGCGACGCCGATCAGGACGGGATCCCCGACAGCACCGACAACTGCCCGTTCGTCGCGAACCCGCTGCAGGAAGACCGCTATCCGCCGCCGGTCGGCAACGGGATCGGCGACGCCTGCGACGACGTCGACCAGGACGGCATCAAGGACCGCGACGAGGACATCGGCCCGGACGGGATCCCGCAGAACGGCGACGAGACCGACCCGCAGGACCCCGACACCGACGGTGATGGCCTGTGCGATGGCGCGATCAAGATCGACCCGTGCGTCGGCTTCGAGGACACTGACGGCGACTTCGATCCGGCTGACCGCGGCACCACCGAGACGAGCCCGACCAACCCCGACACCGACGGCGACCGCTTGTGCGATGGCATCGGCGCGGGCGGCAACTGTCTTGGCGGCGAGCAGATTACCCTCACGAACCCGCTCGACACCGATAGCGATGACGACGGTCTGTGCGACGGACCGGGCGGGGGTGGTTGGGACCAGAGCGGCTGCCTTGGCAGCGAGACCGGCACCGACGGCCTCTACAACCAGGGCATCGACACCCTGCCGAACGACCCCGACAGCGACGACGACACGCTGTGCGATGGGTTCAACAACGGGTCGACCGGTTGCCGCGATGGCGAGGACAAGGACGGCGACCGCGACGTCGGCGACTTCGACCAGCCGGGCGACGCCGAGACAGACCCGTTGAATCCCGACACCGATCGCGGTGGCGTGTCGGACGGGGTCGAGTTCGACAACCGGACGAACCCGCGCGATGCATGCGACGGCGACAACCAGGTCTGCGCGGCCGCGCTGGTGGTCGAGGGCGGCGGCTGCGCAGGTGGCGCCGGGGGCGGGCTGGGGTTGATGCTCGCGGGCCTCGGCCTCGTGATCGCGCGACGGTTCACGCGGGTCTGAACCGCGGCTTGCCCGTTTACAGCGGCCCGCCAATTCGCCATCTTGCACATGATGATGCGAGCCCCGCTGTTGTCGCGCCTCCTGCTCCTGTCGCCTGCCCGCATTCAGCAGATGCTGGAGGCCGCGCACGCGCGGAGCATGATCGCTGTGCCGCCGAACGTCTGGCAGATAACGCTCGGCGTGTTGCGCATGGTCCATCGCATGTTGAGCCGGCCCGAGTCGATCGGGCTGTCGCTCGACAGGCCGCCGCGCAAGGGTCTTCGGGCGCGCGTGATGCGTTCGAGGCCGCTGCGTTTTCCGTTCGTACTGGCGATCGGCGCGGTGCGCCCGTGGGACCTGTCGGGGCTCCTGTCGCGCCCGGACGAGCTCATCCGGCACCTCGTCGGCACCCACCACGACCGCCATCAGTTCGCGTACGATCTACAGATCCTGTCGCTCACGGAGGGTGCCCTGCCTCGCCTCCTCGCCGCCGCGCTAGACGCGCAGGCGGGGACGTCTGCACGCGCGCGACTGATGCAGGACCTGTGCGTGTTCGAGGGCTATCACGACAACCTCGTGCACGCGGCCGACCGTGCCCTGGCCGGGGACTTCCTGCTGACGCCAGACGAGCAACGCGATCCCGACATCTCGTTCGCGGCCTACCTCGACTGGTGCGCGGCACAGCCGGCGACACCGGGCGAGACGTTGACGGCGATCCGGCGCGGCGACTTTGCGGTCGCTCTCGACCAGTCGTTTGGTGCGCGGGCATGACGGCGCGCGGGTGGTGGCTCGTGGCAACGACGCTGGGCGCGTGTGTCGATCGGGCCGAAGCGCCCCACGCCGACCTCGCCCAGTGCGCCCAGCCCCCTTTCGTCGCCTGGCTCGAGCCCGATCCGGACCACGCATCAGTGACGGTGGTGGTCATGCCGAGGCGCTCTCTCGGCGCGCCGATAGCGCTGACGATCGAAGGACGCCGACCTCGCACGGCCTGGCTCGGCGAGAACGGTGGCCGCCTCCGGGTCGCCTTCGCACCCGGTGAGTCAGCGGTGCGAGTCAGCGCTGAGTGGCGTGATTTCGGTGGCGTCGCCGGCGCACGCGCCGTGCTCGACCTTGGCGCGCCGCAGACGGACGCCGCCGCCTTCGTGCCGATCCATCCGCTCTGGATGGGGACCCACGGCCCGAGCATCGACGCTGCGATCCGGCTCCGGTAGAGGCCTGCGTCGTGCTCACACGACGCGCACGACTGACACCGCCCCGGTCCGTGCCTATCGTCTGGCATCGCCATCGGCAACGGCCATGCAAGGCCACCGCCAGGCCGATAGGATCGCAATGAGCACCGAGCTGACCCATCGTGAATTGATCGCCCCCGGCTTCGCGCCACGCTCGGACGCACTAGAACCAGACGGGATCGGTGGCGCCGAGCCTTCCGATGCCGCACCCCCGACGCGCACGGCGATTGCCCCCGGCGAGGTGAATCCGGCCGGCGAGGCGCTCGCGGATGTTATCGCGCGGGGGCTCCAGCGGCGCGGCTGGACGGTCGACTATCGTTGGACGACGTACCAGGGGCATGCGCTGGACGCGCGCCGTGGCGAGCATCGCTACGATGTCGAGGTGCTGCTGCTCGATGGCGACAAGGGGGACGATGCCGGGCGCTGGCTCGTGACCGCGAAGCGCCGCACCGGGTTCTTCAAGCGCGTCTTCAAGGGCGGGGTCGACCCGGTGGAGCAGGTGCTCTTGCGAAGCGACGTCGACGCGGTGCTCGCCGCCGATCCGCGCTCGGCAGGGGGTGCCGGAGAATGGTTGCAAGAGGCCGATTGGCGGGGCTGAGCCGACGCCCGAAGGGCCAGATCGCGGCGAGCTGCGTCGGGGCGATTTGACCGCGTGCCGTTTCCGGGTCACCTTCTCAGGGCTCCGGCGTGGAGGGCCGTCTCCGCCTTTTCGAGGAGTCCCATGAACATCGACCCGCGCGGCTTGCGACATGACTGACGCTGCTCCCCCAGCCAACGCAGCGGGCCCCGAAGGCCAGACGCTCGACGGCCGCTATCGCTTGGATGCCCTCCTGGACACCGGGGTCGGGCGTACGCTTTGGCGCGCGACCGATCTGCAGAACCAGCAGACCGTGTCGGTCCAGCTCTGGGCCAAGGAGAGTTCGCCTGCCGACGGCACGATGACCGCGGCCCGCCTGCGCCAGCCCGAAGACGTACATCCGGTGTTCGCGGGCATGGAATGGAGTGGGCGCACGGCCGAGGGCTGTGCCTACGCCGTGCATTCATCGCTGGTCGGGCGCTATCTCGACTCCTGGCTCGCGGGGCATGCGCTCAGCGCGCCCGAGGCGCTGGAGCTGACAGCCGAGCTGACGGGCGCGCTGAGCGCATTGCACAAGAGCGGCCAGGTGCATGGCATGCTCGACTCGAACGTGCTGGTCGTGACGCAGGCGGCCGAGGGCGCCAATGACTCCGCGACGCTGAGGATCGTCGATGCCGGCATCGACTCGCAGCCGGCCGTGCCGCACGGGTCCGCGGTCAAGGCGGAGCTGCAGCGCGTCGGCAAGCTGCTCGAACGGCTAGCGGAACTCGTCGCAAAAGAGAGCGGGGCCGAGGCCGCGACATCGATTGCGGCACTGAAAGTGATAGCCCAACGCGCGATGGCGGCCCCAGGTGTGGCGCCGTTGGAATCGATGGCAGCGGTCGACGACGCGGTCCAGGCATTGGCGACCGCGACCCCGGGCAAGCGGCAACGCGGCGGGGCACGCAAGGTCGTCTCGACGATGGACTTCTCGGTTCCGGGCTCGGGGCTGCGCCCGGCGGTGGCCGTGTTCGGGGGCGCGGCGGCAACACGGCGCAACGGGCTGACCGATACGCTCGAGGACGAGGCGCTGCCGGCGGGCACGGAGGCCAACAAGGGCGGTCGTGGCACGGACATCGCGATCCCGTTTGGCAAGCCGGTTGCCGCACCAGGCAAGCCACAGCCGTTACCGCTGGATATCTTCCTGCCCGGTCCGGGCAACGCGGTGGTGCTCGAATCGATGCGTGACGACGCGCCGCCCAGCGGTGGCTACGACGTCACCGAGGCGATGTCGTCGCTGCTCATCCCGGCGAGCATGATGCCGCCCGGCCCGCCGCCCGATCAGCTGCTGCCTGAGGCACCGGACGAATCCGAGCTCAGACTCACGACGACGCCAGGGATCGGCGCGCGGGTCGTGGGGCCGTCGACAGGACAGTCGGCGCGTCCGGTGGCAACGCCGGGGCCGCGTCAGCAGAAGGGAAAGAAGGGAAAGAAGGGCCAGCAGGAAAACGCGCCGAAGGCGCCATCAGGGCCTGTGAGGGGCGGGGCCGCGATAACGAAGGGCGGGGCTGCGGCCTTGGCGGCGGCAGCGATCGGACCGACGCCGTCGCGCGGACCTCCGCCGCCGCAGCCCGCCACACCGGCGAGTGCCGCCGCAAAGGTGCCGAGCGCACCGGTCGCGCCGAAGGGACCACCCGCACCACCGCCGAAGGGCGGATCGCCGCCCGCGGGCGGATCGTCGTCGGGCGGGCCACTGGTGATGGTCGTCGCTGCCTTGTTGGTCGTGCTCATCGCAGTATTCTTGTTCGTGTTGTTGCCGGGGCCTGATCGCCCGCCCAATGCGCAGGATGGGCTGCTGGTCGCCGCGGTCGAGGTCGGCTCGAACGCTCCTGACGTCGCGCCCGAACCCGCGGAGGTGACACCGCCGGACACGGCACCCGAGCCCGACACGGCGGTCGCCGCAGCCCCGGATACGGCCGCCGAGGCGCAGGCTGAAGCAATGATCGCCGCGGTCGATACCGCCGAGCCTCCCAAGGACACCGAGCCGCCGAAAGACACCGAGCCTCCCAAGGACACTGAGCCTC
>Ga0209591_10000823_pt1 | contig 39734 bp, 42 predicted proteins | sample MAT01_FD_187207 | JGI IMG/M metagenome (GOLD analysis project Ga0209591, IMG submission 187207) | Freshwater microbial communities from Lake Fryxell liftoff mats and glacier meltwater in Antarctica - MAT-01 (SPAdes) (version 2) | ecosystem: Environmental > Aquatic > Freshwater > Ice > Liftoff... | reverse complement strand
TCGGGATCAGCATTGTCTCGCGAAGGGATCGAAGGTGACGAAGGCACGACCCGACTCGGATTTTTCCCACGAATCCCACGAATTTATCACGAATAAACCCAAGCCGGCGGAATGATTTTCCGCGGATCTCGCGGATTACCGCGGATAAAGACAAAAAAATTGGACTAGGGATTTCATCCGCGTTCATCCGCGCTATCTGCGGAAAAATTCTGTTCGTTGTCCTGTTTTCAATTCGTGAATCATTCGTGTGATTCGTGGGCCAATCCTCCGAGAGCAAACCCTTTTTGCCGCGAAAGAGCACCAAGGCGGTGGGCAGCAGCGAAAACTTTTTCCGCGTGCCTCTCATCCTTCGCCAAGTCTAAGACATCCTGACCCCAGCCCGTGGAGTAAGGGGTAACGAGGAAACAAGCTGAGCCTGCCGAGGCACCAACCGGCTGAACGGTATCGAGGTGGAGCGCGACCTCCGGGCGCGCTGGGTGCTGGCTCACGTTGCCAAACCCGCCCGGAGGTCGGGTTCCACCTCGGCAGAGGCACGCGCGGTGGATCTTGTGACCCGTGCCACTTCTCCCTCACGCCAGGCTCCGCGCTCTCCGCGTCCTCCGCGTTAATTGTATTTTCCGATTTAAGGTAGAGTTGAGCTCATCCTCATTCCTTGGGATCAGGATGTCTGAGGCTTACTTCGCGGTTTTCGCGACGGCTGACTTGGCTTTGGCGATGAGGGCCGGATTCTTTTCCAGATAACGCGTGAGCGCTTCGATGGCCTGGAAGGTCTCGGGGCTGATGTGATGTTTCATGCCTTCGACGTCGTCGGAGATTACTTATTCATCGGCCACCCGATGACGCGGAGGAAAACCGTGAGCAACTGGGGGCGGTGGGCGATGCGCCGGGCGACCTCCTTGCCGGAGCTGGTCAGCACCCTGCCGCGGTTACTTGCGGGAGTCGCGTTGGAAGCGGAAGACGATCTTCAGCATCTGCATCGCCAGCCAGAATACGCCGGACATGCAACCGGCAGCCAGACCGCCCCAGAGGTTGATCATCTTGGGGTCGAGCGAGGGGACGTGGCGTTTGACCACGCCGAAAATATAGACGAAGAAAGCCGCAGTCAGCACCAGATCGATGATCAGCATGACGGGTGAAAAAGGTTTTTTCTCGGGCGTTGCCATTCGGTCAGGAGAAGAAGCGGCCCCGGGTTTGTCGAACAGAAACTGGCGGCTGGGGCTTGGTTAAACGAGTCGGGCCGTGCTGGCGTAACCACCGTCCTCCGGGCCAGTGGGGTTGAGGGTAGGTGGCGAGCTTGCCTTGTTCTGCTGGACAGCAGAATGGTGCGGCGAGCGCACCACCTGCGACGGAACGAAGCTCGGCTTGAACCCGTGCCACCTCGGCAAGATCGACAGCAAATGTTTTTAGCTCCGATAAAGGAAGTTATTAGGCGAGCAAGGGGTGGAAAAGGGGTTGCTCCGGTTAAAACCGTACGCAAAGTCGTCAGCGTGGTAACTCCCGTTGATAATGCCAAACAAAGCCGCGAGCTCGTCCAGCAGCTCCGGGAATCCGATATTTATCGTGATTATGAGAAGGCGTTTCGGGAAATCACCGGGTTGCCGATCAATTTGCGGCCGATCGAGGCGTTCGACCTGCCGCATCATGGCGATCCCAAGGAAGCGCCGTTTTGCGCCTTGATGGCGCAGACGAACCAGAGTTGCGCGGCCTGCCTGCAATTGCAGAAGCGGGTCGAAGTCGAGGCGCGCTTGGAACCGAAGACGCTGAAATGTTTCGCGGGCTTGTGCGATTCCGCCGTGCCGGTGCGGGTGGGCGAAAACCTCGTGGCGTTTCTTCAAACAGGGCAGATTTTACTGCACCAACCGAACAAGCGGGAGTTCAAGAAAGCCACCCGGGAACTACTTAGCTGGGGCGTGGAGGCGGATTTGAAACGGTTGGAAGAGGCGTATTTTCAAACGCGCGTGCTCGAGAAAACCCAGTACGAATCCGTGCTGCGTCTGCTCACGATTTTCGCCCAGCATCTCGCCTCGTTGAGCAACCAGCTCATGGTGTCGGCCAAACAAGCCGAATCTCCCATGGTCACGCGCGCCAAGGTATTTATCACCGAGCATCAGGATGAGCAGCTCTCGCTCCGCCAGGTCGCGGGTTCGGTCAACACCAGCGCGTTTTATTTCTGCAAGATGTTCAAGCAGGCGACGGGCCTCACCTTCACCGATTATCTGGCGCGCGTCCGCATCGAGAAGGTGAAAAATCTCCTGATGAATCCGCACAAGCGCATCAGCGAGGCCGCCTACGAGGCGGGCTTCCAGTCGCTGTCGCAGTTCAATCGCGTGTTCCGGAAGATCGCAGGCGAGGCGCCGACGCTCTGGCGCGAAAAACTGCAGCGCGGGTAAGTGGCACGGGTCTCCGACCCGTGATGATCATGGGTCGGAGACCCATGCCACGACTACGCCGGTGCCGGGTTCGAATGCTTGGTCCGGCAGGTTTTCTCTTCGCGCGGCACCTGGCAGACGGCGCATAACGTTTCGATCTCCTGCTGGGCTTTCACGTGATAAATCGTGAGCAACGCCTCACAGGTTTCCGCTTCAAATCGCGGGCGCAGGGCGGCGCGCAGGGCCAGTTCACCGGTGGCGTAATAATTCAACAGCGGATTTTGCTGGCAGTGGCAGTGACGCTGTAACGGCGCGAGCAGGACGGGCGAACGTTGGATCCAGCTTTTGAGCGTGTGGGTCCGCACGTTTTTAATGACCTGCGAGATGGTTTCATCCATCAGGTAGGTCAGCGTGTCGGGATGCCCGAGCGGGGAGAGCGTGGGCTCGGCCCGCAACAAGGCCCCCCATTCCCGCTTGATGGCGGGACGTAACACTTCAATCCGATCAATGACGCTCTGATCCACGGCGTGAGTTTGCCCTTTTTGGGGCCGCGGAGCGCGGCATGGGTTGCGCAAGTTGATGCATTTATTGAATTAACTTTCGTCGTGCCGCGCCAGTGCAAGCGTGCGCATGGATTGCGCAAGATGCGGGAAATCTATCGCAACGCATGCGCAGTCAACCGGCACGATTTGACCGATACTTATTTCAGGCATTCCACGCATGTCCGTCATACCAATCACTATCTTCTTCAGTCTGCTGCTGGCCGGCGGTTTCGCCGTGCTTTTTGCCCGCGAACAACACCGCCGCCGGTTTGCCAGTGCCGAGCGCGACTCGCTCCTTCCGTTGGCCGATGAAACCCCGCGGCTCGCCGACACCGTAGCTGAAAAAGAGGACAGGCCCTTGCCGGATAACGCGCACGATCATGACCACGCGGACGATCATGCGCACGATCATGACCACGCAGACGATCATGACCACGCGCACGATCATGCGCACGACCATGAGCAGGCCCACGGCAAAGGTCGCTGCGGTTGCCTTGATGGGACGCGCCCTCCCTGCACCGGCTGCCTGCGCCGTAACCACGCCACTCCTCTCACCGCCTCCGCTCCTCTTAACTGATTTCCCACGCCCTCACCATGACCGGTCAAAAAACCACCATCGAATTCAATGACAAGATCGTCCGCCAGTTCATGCTGGCCTCCATTATCTGGGGCGCCGTCGGCATGCTGGTCGGCGTCCTGATCGCGACGCAGCTCAACTTCTGGCAGGCCAACTTCGGCACCGCCTGGCTGACCTTCGGCCGGCTGCGCCCGCTGCACACCAACGCCGTCATCTTCGCCTTCGTCGGCAATATGATGTTTGCCGGTATCTATTACTCGACGCAGCGGCTCGTGAAGGCCCGGCTTGCGAGCAATTTTCTTTCATCGCTCCATTTCTGGGGCTGGCAGCTCATCATCGTAGCGGCGGCCTTCACGCTCCCGCTCGGTCTGACTCGCGGCAAGGAATACGCCGAGCTCATCTGGCCCATCAACATCGCGGTCGCCGCCATCTGGGTGGTGTTTGCCGTTAACTTTTTCTGGACGCTCGCGCGCCGCAACGAAAAATCCCTCTACGTCGCCATCTGGTTCTACATCGCGACCATCATCACGGTGGCGATGCTCTACATCGTCAATCACCTCTCCATCCCGACCTCACTCACGCATAGTTATCCGATCTTCGGCGGCGTGCAGGACGCCCTTGTGCAATGGTGGTACGGGCATAACGCTGTGGCGTTCTTCCTCACCACGCCGATCTTGGGCATCATGTATTATTTTCTGCCGAAAGCGGCGGAGCGCCCGGTTTATTCGTACCGTCTTTCGGTCATCCATTTTTGGTCCCTCGTGTTTCTCTATATCTGGGCCGGCCCGCATCATCTGTTGAATACCGCGCTGCCCAACTGGCTCCAGTTGCTCGCGATGACGTTCTCGCTCATGCTCTGGGCCCCGTCGTGGGGCGGCATGCTCAACGGCCTGCTCACGCTGCGCGGTGGTTGGAGCAAATTGCGCACCGATCCGGTCATTAAGTTTTTTGCCGCTGGCGTGACCTTCTATGGCATGGCGACCTTCGAAGGCCCGTTGCTCTCGATCAAATCCGTCAACGCGCTCGCGCATTACACGGATTGGATCATCGGCCACGTGCACATCGGCGCGCTGGGGTGGAATGGTTTCATGGCGGCCGGCATGTTCTACTGGCTCGTCCCGCGTCTCTGGAACAAGCCACTGCACTCCCAGTCGCTGGCCAATCTCCATTTCTGGCTCGGGACCTTCGGCATTCTCCTCTACGGCGGCGCCATGTGGGCTTCGGGCATCGGCCAAGGTCTCATGCTGAACGCCACGGCGGAAGGCGGCACGATTTTGAAATATCCGAATTTCATCGAGACGCTCAATGCCATCCGTCCGCTCATGTTGCTCCGCGTCGTCGGCGGCACGCTCTACCTCACCGGCTTTGTTATCATGGCGTACAATGTTTGGCGCTCCATCTCCGGGGCCCAAGCGGTTAACGGCACGATCGAAGTCTACGAGGCGGTCTATACTAAAGACGAAGAACTCAGCGTCGCCGGCACTTTCATCAATGCTCCGGTGATCTACACCACGCTCGGCCTGCTCGCCGCCTTCATCTGGATGTTCACTTCCGGCTGGCTCAATATCATCGGCCTCTTCGGCACAGCGCTCTGCGTGCTGCTCGCCATCGGCCATTTCCAGTCGCGCGGCAAAGCCTGGGGCGATTGGTATGATCGCCTGCTGGTGAACGCGATGCCCTTCACCGTCCTGACCTTTCTCGCCGTCGCCGTGGGCGGGATGATTCAGATCATCCCAATGCTGACCATCGACCGTCAGCTCCAGACCGAGGATCGCGTCGCCGAGGTTTATACGCCGCTCGAACTTGCCGGCCGCGATATCTACGTGCGCGAAGGCTGCTATCTCTGTCACTCACAGATGATCCGCACCCTCGTGCCCGATGTCATGCGCTACGGGGATTATTCCCGGCTCGGCGAATCCATTTGGGATCACCCGTATCAATGGGGCTCGAAGCGCACCGGCCCGGACATAGCCCGCGTCGGCGGCAAATATAATAATGCGTGGCACTTCGATCACATGCTTGATCCGCGCGCGATTTCGACCGGCTCCAATATGCCGTCGTATTCTTGGCTCCACCAAAACAACACCGACTTCGGCGCGCTCCCCACGAAGATCCGGGCGCAACGCATGCTTGGCGTACCGTTCGCCGATATGTCGCCCGCCACGATCAATGATCTCGCGCAATCCCAGGCCAAGCAAATTGCCAAAGACCTCCGCGACCAAGGCCGCTACGTCGAGCCGACCAAGGAAATCATCGCCTTGATTTCCTATCTCCAGTGCCTCGGCAAAAAACCCCATGTCGTCGACCCCGTCACCACTATGAGCCAACCGTAATTTGTCATCGCGAGCCCGGCGCAGCCGGGCGTGGCGATCCAGATGGATGGCTTCGTCGGTCCGCGATCGGACCTCCTCGCAATGACACGCATATTTCCCACTCCCACTCTCACTCACACTTTCCCTTTCACCCTCACCTCAACCCCATCCCTCCCATGTTCCAACGCATCATCTACGAAGACTGGCAGCTCATCTTTCCCGTGGTCGCCCTTGCGGTCGCCTCGCTGGTTTACTTGGCCGCGGGCTGGCGCGCCACCCGGATGAAGCCCGAGCAACTCGAGCGCCTCGCCCACTTGCCCTTCGACAAGTAATCTTTTTCCGCGCATGAAATCCGACCCGCAACCCAACTCCCCGCAAGATCCCGAGGATAATCTCCGACCGCATAGCTACGACGGTATTCAGGAATACGACAAACGTCTCCCGAACTGGTGGCTCAACACCCTCTACGGAGCGATCGCGTTTTCTATCGTATTCTGGTTCGTCTATCAGATTGCCCGGGTCGTTCCTTCCGATGGCGAACAAGTGAACGCCGAGATGGCCAAGATCGCCGCACTCAAGATGGCCAGCTCCCTCGACGTCACGAATGACGCGCTCTTTTGGGACATGAGCGGCAATGCGGTCTTCGTCGAATCCGGCAAGCAAACCTTCAACACCAACTGCGTCGCCTGCCATCTGCCCAGCCTGCGCGGCAAATCCGAAAGCCCCACCGCCATCGGCCCCGACCTGACCGACCGCGCTTGGCTTCATGGCGGCACGCCGAAAGAGATTTTCAACATGGTAAACACCGGGGTGCTCGCGAAAGGCATGCCCGCCTGGGGCCCCGTGCTCGGCCAGAAAAAATCCGCCGAGGTCGTCGCCTACATTCTCAGCCATCACCAGAAGGGGGAACCCATCACCGTCGAAATCCCAAAATAAAAGGTGGAGCGCGACCTTCCGCCGCCGCTCCAAGAGCTATGGCGGACAAGCCGGGCGCGCTTCGTGCCGATCCCCCAGCGGCGCTCAGCCTTGAGTAACCCCGCTCACCCACGCATGAGCGATCAACCTAAAAACATCAGCCAGAATCCGAAAATCCCGCCGGCCCGCCGACCGACCGTCAATTCCGTCACGACCATCAATGAGGATGGTTCGCACCGGTTTTTGCACCCGGCGGATGTCCACGGCTGGTTCACCCGCTGGCGGCGGCACAGCGGCCTCGCGCTCATTGTCTTCTATGTGATGTTGCCTTGGATTCAGGTGCGCGGCTATCCCGCCGTGTTTCTCGATATCGCCGGCAGCCGGTTTCATTTCTTCGGCTTCACGCTGGCGGCGCAGGATGTGTGGTTGCTGTTCTTCGGCGTCACCGGACTCGGTTTCGCGCTGTTTTTTCTCACGGCACTCTTTGGCCGTCTCTGGTGCGGCTGGTCCTGTCCGCACACGGTCTATCTCGATCATGTGTACCGCCGCATCGAGCGCATGATTGATGGCGACGCCGTCCAACGTCGCCAGCTCGATCAGGCCCCGTTGAGCGCCGGAAAAATCGCCCGCCGTCTGTTGAAGCACGGTCTCTACCTCGGCGCCTCGCTCATCATCACGCACATTTTTCTGTCCTACTTTGTCAGTTTGCCGGAAGTCTGGCATATGATGGGGCAGGCACCGGGCGAGCATTGGGGAAAATTCCTCTTCGTTTTTATCGCCGCCGGTATTCTGTATTTCAACTTCGCTTGGTTTCGCGAACAGCTCTGCATTGTCATCTGCCCCTACGGTCGACTTCAATCCGCCCTCACCGACGACCACTCGCTCGTCATCGGCTACGACACTCAGCGCGGCGAACCGCGCGGGAAACTGAGGGCAGAAGACAGAGGGCCGAAAACAGAAAACGGAGGCCAGCAGGCCCAAGCCGCATTCGTCGGTCCGTCTTCTGTCCTCGGTCCTCCGTCCTCTGGTCCGGTAGCCGCGTCCGAATCCACGCTGTCGTCAGACGCCAGCGCGGCTACACCGCGAGTACAGCAATCAGAAAACGGAGGACCGCAGGCCCAAGCGGCCTTGGTCAGTCCGTCCTCCGGCCTCAGTCCTCGGTCCTCTGGAGCCCTGGGCGACTGCATCGATTGCAACCGCTGTGTCCAGGTCTGCCCGACGGGCATTGATATTCGCCATGGCCTGCAGATGGAGTGCGTCGGTTGCTCGGCCTGCATCGATGCCTGCGACGAAGTCATGGTGAAAGTCCAGCGGCCCCAGGGCCTGATTCGCTACGACTCCTTGGTCGGCTTTGCCGGCGGGAAGATTCGTTGGATCCGCCCCCGCACAATTGTCTATGGGATTTTGCTGCTCGTTGGCCTCGCCGTGGCGATCTTCGCCTTCTCCACGGTGAAACCCGCCAGCTTCATGATCATGCGCATGAGCGGCGCGGCGTATTTCGTTTCTGCGGATGACGTGCGAAATCAATTTATGGTTCGCCTGCTCAACAAGCGCAACGAGCCCTCGACGTTTACGCTGACGCTTTCGGACTTACCCGCCGGCACCACGCAAAACGGCTTTGCGTCCTCGGTTGTCCTTGGGCCGATGGCCGAGCAGGTGAGTCCGTTCGTGCTGCGGATTGAGCGGAAAAATTTCACCGGCCCTTTTAAGTTCACCATCCACGTGCAGGATCAATCCCGCGCGTTCACGCTGTCCCGGCAGGTCGAGTTTCTCGGCCCCGACGCTCGCCTGCTGCAGGAGGAAGATAATGAAAAAGGGATCAAGCGCTGAGCCGGATCGAGTAGCCGCGTCGGAGGGCGCAGCCCGACAAGGTGGTGCTTTTGCCGCGAGCGAAGCCGCGCTGTCGCTGCGCGCCAACGCGGCTACGGGAAAAATCACACCTGTGTCTCAAACCCCAAAGGGCGCAGTCGGCCTCTGGCTCTGGGTTGCCGGTGCCTTCCTTCTGCTGCTGATCGCGTGGACCGTGATGTTCACCGTGGCGCGCTCCGCCAAAATCCAATCCGTGCCGCGGACAACCCAAGGAGGAAGGTAGGGCGAGTTCTCCGAACGAGCCGTGCTTTTAACCACCATGGAATTCGCCGCGATCACCGGACCCGGTACCGCCTTCCTTGCCGGACTTGTCACGAGTCTCCACTGTGCGGGCATGTGCGGCCCGCTCGCGTGCGCGATTATGCCGGCGCCGCAGGAGCGCGTCGACGCCCACACCGTCAGCACGGTTTATCATCTCTCGCGGCTCACCGGTTACGGCGTGCTCGGCGCGCTCGCCGGTGGCCTCGGGCGCTGGCCGCTGATGCTTATTGGCGAAAGCGCACTGCGCTATCTGCCGTGGATGTTCGTCGTGTTTTTTATCGCGGTGGCCGTGCGTTTTGATCAGCGCCTGCCGAAACTTCCCGTGCTCGGGCGCGCCTACAGTTGGCTGTTGTTTCATCTGCGCGGAAACGGCGGACGCTCTCGCTTGCACTCAGCGGCCACGCTCGGCTTCGCCACGCCCCTGCTGCCGTGTGGCCCGCTGTATTTTTTGCTCTCGCTCGCGCTGCTCTCCGGCTCGGCGCTGCGCGGCGCGGAGACATTGCTCGCCTTTGGTCTCGGTACGGTGCCGCTGCTCTGGTTTGCGCAGGCGAATTTTCATTGGCTGCGCCTCAAGCTCGGTCCGGTCTGGCTCGCGCGGATGCAGACCACCTTGGCGGTCGTGGCGGCATTGCTCATCTCGTGGCGACTGCGTTCCACGCTCGGGTTTCCCGGGCCGGACGTGAATAATTTCGTGTGTTTCTGAAGATGAATTTCTTGACCACATCCTTTTCTGCACCCCGGGTTCTCCTGCTTTCCACCGGAGTAATGGTGATGGGAGAACCCGGGGTTGGCAGATTGGCGTCACGGGGCGAAGGCGTGATGGACGCGGCAAATAATTTGGTGAACGGGGGTATGACACCCGGCGGTGCGAGTGCGTGGACTGCGTGCTGCTACCTCTGCTTCCGTTCACCATTATTTTCCACAAGGAGGGCGCCACGATGAGTGCGCCGCTGCCAGCCAATTGGGTGGACGGGGATGACCGCCGGACGGTGCGAGTGCGTGGACTGCGTGCCGCCGGAAGCGTTCCCGTCCACCTTTGTCTGCATTGCGGCGTGCCGCTTGCTACCCCGGCGGCACGCGAATCCGGTTTTTGCTGTGCGGGTTGCAGCTATGTTTATCGGCTCGTGCACGAGCACGGACTGGAAGGTTATTATAAGATCAAGGATGCGGTGGTAGCACCGGTTGATCAGGTGGTTTTCCAGCCGCGTGATTACGTCTGGCTCGCGGAGTTGCAGGCGAACGCCGAAAAGGTGGAGCCCGCCAATGGAGCCGGGGCGCCCTCGCTCCGGATGGACGCGGCGAGGGCGCCGCATCCCCCATCGTGTCCCACTCCCGAACTCACGCTCGAAGTCCAAGGTATCTCCTGTGCCGGTTGCGTGTGGCTGATCGAGAAATTATTTCACCAACAACCCGGCGCCTTACAGATCGAGACTGATGCCCCGCTCGGCCGCATGCGCCTGCGTTGGGCTCGCGGAAAGTTCGATGGGCCGGCGTTTGCGCGTATCTTGCAGAGTTTTAATTATCTCGTCGGTCCGCAGGGCGAAGAGCCCGCCGTGCCGGAGAGCAAACTGCTTGTGCGTCGGGTCGGTCTCTGTGCGGCATTCTCGATGAACATCATGCTGTTCACCCTCCCGGTGTATTTCGGCATGCAAGCCACGTTCCCCTACGCGGCGCTCTTCGGTACGTTGTCGATGGGGTTCGCCACGCTGAGCCTGCTGACCGGTGGCACCTATTTTCTGAATCGCGCCGTGCGCGCTTTGCGTGATGGTGTGTTGCATATCGATCTGCCGATCGCCGTCGGGATCTTGGGCGCTTATTTCGGTTCTCTCTACGGCTGGCTGAGCGGGCGGGAGTCATTTGTCTATTTTGATTTTGTCGGTGCGTTTATTCTTTTGATGCTCACCGGCCGTTGGGCGCAAGTCGCCGCCGTCGAACGCAACCGGCGCCGTTTGCTGACCGCGCAGGCCCGCCCGCATAAAGTCGGGGTGTTCGCGGCGGATGGTTCGGTGGTGGATCAACCCGTGGAAAATTTGCGGGTGGGCGACAGTTTTCTGGTGCGGGCTGGTCAGGTCGTTCCCGTCGAGGCGCAATTGGAAACGGCCGCCGCCACGGTCGGCACGGCTTGGATTACGGGCGAAGCCGATCCGCGCGAGTGCCGCGCCGGTGCCCGCGTACCGGCCGGAGCGGTGAATCTTGGTCGCGGGGAAATTCGGTTGCGCGCCGCGCAGCCGTGGTCCGCTTCACTGCTCGCCCAGTTGTTGCGTCCGGCGGAACGCGATGGGTATCGCCACAAATTTCTCGAACGCATCGTGGGCGGTTACTTGATCGGGATATTTCTGATCGCGGGAGTGACTGGCCTGAGCTGGTGGCTGGGCACACACGACGTCGCCCGCACTTGGTCGGTGGTCACCGCGGTGCTGGTGGTGTCATGTCCGTGCGCGATCGGACTCGCGTTCCCGCTCACCGACGAGATGGCGACCGTCGCGCTCCGGCGCTTCGGGGTCTTCGTCCGCGAAGCGGATGTCTGGCCGCGGCTCACCCGCATTCGCAAAATCATTTTCGACAAAACCGGCACGCTCACGCTCGAGACACCTGCGCTGGTGAATCCCGCTGCCTTGGCCGGCTTGAGCCCGCTCGCCCGTGCGGCGCTCGCCGCCCTCGTGCGCGACAACGCTCATCCCGTGAGCCAATGCCTGCATGAAAATCTGTTAGCCTCCGGTGATGACGGTAGGGCGAATCGTCCCGATGAGCCGAGCGACGTGGTTTCAGGTGCGATCCACGAAGAGCCCGGCTACGGCGTCACCCTGCAAACCGCCCCAGGCCTCTGGTCCCTCGGCCGTCCCGGCTGGCAGGGAAGGACAACAAGTAACCCAATAGGTTACTTGTTGTCTGAGGAAATTTCGCCTTCAACGGAGATTCACGACACCGAATTCGCCTGCGATGGCGTGGTGCTGGCGCGGTTTCAATTGCGCGATGCGGTGCGCGACGATGCGGTCGCGGAGATCGCGAACCTGCACTCGGCGAAATTCCAAACCTATATCCTGAGCGGTGACCGACGGCAGAAGGTGGAAAAGATGGCGGCATTGCTTGGCATTCCCGCTGCGCAAGCGAGGGCGGAGACTACGCCGCAAATGAAAGCGGACTGGCTCACGCAACTCGACCGGCGCGATACGTTGATGCTGGGTGATGGCGCCAATGACAGTCTCGCGTTCGATGCGGCCTTCGTGCGGGGCACGCCCGTGATTCACCGTGGGGTACTCGAGGGGAAGGCGGATTTCTATTATCTCGGGCAAGGACTCGCGGGTATTCGGCGTTTGTTCGAGGTGAACGAGACCCGCCGCCAGACGCAGACAGCGCTGCTGGTTTTTTCCATCACCTACAATGCGCTCGCGGTCGGTCTCGCCGCCACCGGGCACATGAATCCGTTGATCGCCGCCATCCTCATGCCGGTGAGTTCCCTGCTCACGTTGGCCATCGTCGTTGGGGGCATGCGGCGCTGGCTGAAAGGATAGCGCTTGAACCCGCGTAGTAAACTGACCGTTTCCCACCAGACACTACTGATATTCGCAAAATAGGATTACCGGTAGGGACGCCCCAGCGGTCCGTCCTTCCTGTAATCCTTCTTGCGAGTAGCGGTAAGCAAACCGCCGTCCGCCGCAGTGAGCCGTTTCGCGAACCACAAGGGCCGGCCCTGCAGGCCGTCTTCAATACGCAATTGGTTTAACGGTCTATTGCGGCGGCGGGCTTCGAGGGGAGTCGGCGTTGTTCTTCGCGAAATTGGTAGACCGTCAGTTTATTGCGAAGTTCGTGATCGATCTTTATCGCTCGCTCGGCGTCAGTGGGCCGTTCCTCCGCCTGGCCGAGCCGGCAGGTGATTTCCAATAATTCCTGATGGAGCAGATGAACTTTGGCATCAATTTCTCTGCCAGGCCCCCACGGTTGTTGCGAGGCCGATACCAAGAGCCGTTGGATCTCAGCGCTACCAGGTGATTCGGATGATATAATACTATTGTTGCTCATGACAAAACTTGCAGTTGGGTTGTCGTCACGGTTGGGGTAAACTTAAGCCTGTGGGGAATGGTCTTCCGCGAAACTTTCTCAGGTGCGCACCCGAAGACCGGGTGATGGCGGGGAGGGTGTCATTTTGAAGACGCTAAATTTAAGTTAGGCTCGGGGGATAAACTAAGGTTTTTTGTGGCGACGCAGGTAGAAGTTAAAGGTGTCGGCCGGAATTTTTGGTGATCAGCTTTGTACAAGATATGCAGTGTCCCGCCCGGAATGATCCAGTATACTCAATAAGAGAGAAAGCTCCAGTCGGGTTTTGGTCTTCCTCCCACTATTAGCCAAGGCACATCGCGATGAATCCTCGTGACCTCGCCGCCGAGTTAAGGGAACAAATCCTGTCATTGACGCAGTATTGTCCCCAAGGTCTTCGCGTGGACGATTGTCCCTTTCGCCTGCTCAATGGATTATGTTGGGGCACAAAAGTGGATACGCTCCAGCAGATGGATTATGCCGCGTTGCTCAGCCTGTTCGATTTTTCCACCTCGTGTGCTTGTCCGGCGGATCCGCGTCGAGCAATGCAGGAACCCGCACCGCTCGAAGATCCCCTCAAGTTGAAGGAAACCGATATTCCTGAAGCCTGACAAACCACTGGGCTTTCTGGGGGAAAGTTCTTTCGCCGCGCTTAAAGTGCTATTGCAAATTGCGGTTCGGGATCGGGGGGAACGATGATCTTGCCGGCGAATTCGGGGAACCACGCATTCAGTTTCGTTTGACTCGTTTGGAAGAGGGGAACGAGGAACCAGTGCTTACCCTGATCCGACGAGAGTGCGAGCAGGTGGGTCTCCTGGGTGACATCGACCGGCATCCGGTGCAGCACCACGGTGAGCGGGACCAGAGAGGTGAGCCACTTTCCAATTGTCTTGGGCATGGTTGGTTGGCCGGGACTGAAGTCGATGCGTTGCACCCCGTATTCCTCGGCTTTGCTAAACGTGCTTTTGATTTTCTTCAGGGCGGCTTTGGGTCCACCGTTTTGCTGGATGACGCGGGGCGGCAGATAAGCGAGGACGCCTGCGTAATCATGGCGCTGCCAAGCCGCGGCACATTTGCCAGCCTCGCGCTTGATCACGGGGCGCAAATCCGCCGCGTGCATCAAGGATGGGAGCAGCAGCAGGCCAAGGAAGATGCAGAAATTTCTCATGCAGGAGCGAAGGTAATGATTGAGGGAAGCGCGGTAAGTCTGCCGCACAAGAAAACGCTTCAACGCATTGCGGGCCGTAACTCCCGGCGAAGTTCTCCAGCGAAGATGACTTGTTCACGACACGCGGCGTGGACGGCTTCAGGCGATTGGTCGGGCAAAGTCGTGGCGTGAAAAGAAACGGTGAGTTGTTCGGTCGGAGGAAGTTTGCCGGAGGCGAGGCGCTTCTCGCATTGGGCGCGCAGGCCGCTCGTGCGGGACTCGAGGACGAGCAGGATTTTTTCACCGGGCTCGGTCCGCTCGTAAATCACCGCCACGCCTTGCGCGGTCAACGGAATCTTTGGGTCGATCTTCAGGGCGGAGCAGGTCGTCAGGTCGTAACGTTTCTGCCAGGTCTCGGTATTTGGTTCCATCCGGGAGCGTCCCTGTGCCGCCTCAACAAGACAACACGTTTGTGTCTGTCGGGCCGATCCAGCTCCTGCTAAATCAGTGCGGCGTGCAAAATTTCGATCGGGTGCAAGGCGACGCGGCCGGTGCCGTCTTTAATTTGGTGACGGCAACTGGTGCCGGGCGCGGCGATGAGCGTTGCGGTGGAAGCCGCGCGCACAGCCGGGAACAACACGAGTTCGCCGATCTGTTGCGAGAGTGCGAAGTGCTCGTGTTCGTAACCAAACGAACCGGCCATGCCGCAGCAGCCGGACGGAATCACCGAGACTTCGTGGCCGGCGGGGAGTTCGAGGATTTTGATGGTCGGCGTGAGTGACGACAGCGCTTTCTGGTGGCAGTGGCCGTGGAGCTTGATGGTGCGGGTGGCCGGGTCGAAGGCGGCGCTTTTAATTCGGCCCGCGTCGGCTTCGCGAGCGATGAACTCGTCGATGAGCAGGCAATTTTTAGCAAGCGAGCGAGCGGCGTCTTTTAAATGCGCCGGCATCAAGTCGGGATATTCATCGCGGAAGCCGAGGATGGCGGACGGCTCGATGCCGATCAGCGGGGCGGAGGGGGTGATGACGTCCTTCAGCAACTCGACATTGCGGATGGCGAGCGCCTGGGCGTCGCGCACGAGGCCTTTGGAGAGATGTGCTCGTCCGCTCTCGACGTGCGGGGGGATGATGACTTCGTAGCCGAGCTGGTTCAGGAGTTGGATCGCTTTGATGCCGATGTCGGCGTCGGTGTAGTTCGTGAACTCATCGCAGAAAAGATAGACGCGGCCGTGGGGAAAGCGGGAATTTTCCGAGGGTGGAACCTGACCTCCGGGCAGGTTTGTCGGTTGTGTGCGTGCTGAAAGCGCGCCTGGCTTGTCCGCCATAGCTCTAGGAGCGACGGCGGAAGGTCGCGCTCCACCTTTGTGGTTCGCGTGTTTCGCATGCCACGCGGCGAGTGTTGTGGCGGGGAGAGTCGGCAAACTGCGTTGCGGCGCGAATCCGGAGAGTTTCTTCACCAAACCACTGGTCGTCTTATAGACGACAATCGCGTTGTAGAGCGAGGGTGCCATTGACGCCCATTGCATCAGGCGGGCGAAGTTGGCAACGAGGCGGGAACGGAGCGGGATGCCGTGGGCGTCGTGGTAATGTTGCTGCCATTCGGCTTTGAGGCGGGCGACATCGACGTTCGACGGGCACTCGGATTTGCAGGCTTTGCACGAGAGGCAGAGATCCATGACTTCGGCGATCTCGGGTTTGTCCCAAGGATTTTCATTCGCGGGAGTGTGGGTGAGCACATCGCGGAGGACGTTGGCACGGGCACGGGTGCTGTCTTGCTCATTTCGCGTGGCCATGAAGCTGGGACACATCGTGCCGCCCATGAGATGGGATTTGCGGCAGTCGCCCACGCCGGTGCATTTCTCGGCGGCGCGGAGCACGCCTTGGGATGAACTGAAATCGAAAATGGTGTGGTGTTCGGGCGCGTGGTGTTCGGGCGAGTGCCGGAGCGAGGTGTCCATCGGCGGCGTGTCGATGATCTTGCCGGGATTAAACACGCCATGGGGATCGAAGGTTTCTTTCACGCGGCGCATCATTGCGTAGCACTCGGCACCGACCATGAAGGGGATGAATTCACCGCGCAGCCGGCCGTCGCCATGCTCGCCGCTGAGCGAACCGTGATATTTTTTCACGAGGGCGGCGACGTCGGTCGCGATGGCGCGGAACATCTTCAGGCCCTCGGGGGTTTTCAGATTGAAGAGCGGGCGGGTGTGGAGTTCGCCGGCGCCGGCGTGGGCGTAGTACACGCAGTTGATGCCGTATTTGTCCTGCATGAGCGCAGCGAACTCGGCGATGTAGGCCGGGAGATCCTCGACGGCGACGGCGGTGTCCTCGACGACCTCGCGCGGCTTGGCATCACCTTCGATATTATTCATCAACCCTTGGCCGGCGCGGCGGAGATCCCAGACGCGGTTGCCTTCATCGCCCCAGAGAACAGGGAAAGCGTAACCGAGATCGGCGGCGCGGAGTTCGCCCTCGAGGGTGCGAAAAATGGCTTCGATTTCGGCGCGGGACACGCGGCGAATTTCGACGACGAGCACGGCACCGGGATCACCTTGGACGAAGAAGCGGTTTTTCGCCTGCTCAAGATTTTGTTTCGTGCACTCGAGGATGTGGCGGTCGATGAGTTCGCAGCCGTGAGGGCGATGACGCATCGCAATGAGGGTGGCTTTGAGGGCATCTTGAATGCTGGCGAAGTGCGCGCACATCAGCGCGCCCGGCGGGGGCAGCGGTTCGCAGTTGAGTTCGAATTCCACGCCGAGGAAAAGCGTGCCTTCGGAGCCGGCGAGCAGGCGGCAGAGGTTGAAGGGTTGGTCGGAGGTCGAATCGAAAACGGTGCACGCCATCAAGCGATCAAGCGCGTAACCGGTGTTGCGGCGAGTGACGGTGGACTTGGGGAAATTGGCGCGGATGAGTTCGCGGTTGGCGGTGTCGCCGAGGAGATCGCGAATGGTGCGGTAGATTTTTGATTCGAGCGTGTCGGGTCCGGCGCATTTCGCGGCGAACTCGTCGCGGGTGAGCGGGCCAAAGGTGACGAGGGAACCGTCGCTGAGGAAGCCGCGGGCGGAGACGAGGTGTTCGCGGGTGGTGCCGTAGACGATGGAGTTGGTGCCGCAGGAATTGTTGCCGATCATGCCGCCGATCATGGCGCGGTTGGCCGTGGCGGTTTCAGGGGTGAAGAACAGACTGCGGGATTGGAGCGCGAGATTGAGTTCGTTGCGGACGACACCGGGTTGCACGCGCACGCGGCGGGAGGTGGCGTCGATCGCGACGATGCGATGCCAATGGCGACCGAGATCGACGACGAGGCCGGAGCCGACGACTTGGCCGGCGAGGGAAGTGCCGGCGGTGCGCGGGATGAGACTGAGGTGGTGGCGGTTCGCGAAGGCGATGAGTTCGCTCAGATCGGATTCGGTGCGCGGCAGGATGACGGCGGCGGGGAGTTCCTGGTATTCGGAAGCGTCGGTGGCGTAGAGCAGGCGCATGGCCCGGCCGGTGTGAAGTTCGCCGGTGAGGCGGGAAGCGAGGGCGGTGAAATCGGCGGGAGTGGGAGCGGCGCTCATGCGGAACGGCCAGTACGTAGGACACGCGGCCAGCGTTGGCGAGTGAGAAGGGGATCAAGGCCGATGGGTTCTAGGGGACTTGTCGGAACTATAATGGATCGCTTCGCTCCAAGCAGCCGCGGATGTTGCCCGCAGCTTACATGGACCAGGCGCAACGCCTCAAGGGATAGTAAGAATTTTAAATTCGCGGGATTTGATGGTGTCGATGGCCGACTGAATGAGCGGCTTCGCGGCAGCAAGCGCCGCAGATCGTTCGTGGAAAATTCAAGGATGGCGATCTGGCGTCCGGTCAGATTTTGCTGATACCGGATATTCTGGTCGGCGGTGAGGAAGTGATCGAACTTCTCTTCGGCATGCCCGAGCCGTTCACCATTCTTGAGCCCGGCCCAGCCGCAATGTTGCGCCGTCTGGCATTCATGGGCAGCTAAAATCTTACGCAACGGCCAACGAACACACTCGTCGATCAGCACCTTCATGCCGTTGTGGATGAGAGCAGAGCGGATTCGGAGTGCTCAAGGATTTGAAGGGCCTTTTCCCGGGAGACAGTGGGGAAACACTCAAGGAATTCGTCGAGCGTGTAGTTGCCTTCGAGGTATTCGAACAGTGAACGCACTGGCACACGCGTGTTCTTGAATACTGGCGTGCCGCCAAGAATTTCTGGATCAACTGTGATTAGATCGGCGCGTTTCATGACGGCAATGTGGTTCAAAATTCCTGTTTGTGAACCACCAATAATGGTGGTGGCGCAGGCGATCTAGTGCTTGGGCTTTTTTCCCTCGGTGAAAGCCTTGATCGGCTCGATTGCTTTGTCAGCGCGATCACCCAGGAAGTTTTTGTTCTGCTGCATATTCTTAACGATCTTCCCCACCGTCGAATGCCCGATGATGCAGCCGTATTCAGCCAGCAGCACCTTGGCTGGATCATTTAGCAGGCGATCCGCAATTTTTGCTTCGCCGTCAGGGCGGTTTGAATGAAGCAGGACTTTGGCGGCCATCAATCGGACAGTCGGGGATGCCTCTTCCAGCATGGCGACAAGATCCTCCTCCGATGCCCGGTTTGCCCTATAGGGATAGAGCAGGAAGAAGGCGCCAGGTCTTCCGGCTTCTCCTACTGCGCAGCCGTCGATTAATGGCAGCTCAAGATCACTTTCGAAATCGGCTCCTGCATTGGTCCGTAGCTGTTGCAGGACATGGACACTATTCTTGGAGTAGGGCGCGGCAGAAGCGGCGCAGGCAAGAGCGAGAAAAAGGAACGCGAGTTTTTTTATGGGGAGTGTCGAGAGATCGTTTTGACAAAGTCGGGCGATCCGCCGTGGCAGGAGTGGTGAAGGTCCAGAATATGGTGAACAGAGAGGCCAACCCGAACAACCCGCAAGTGTGCTTGAAGTAAGCTGGCGTATGCCTGCTCGCTGGAGGTGAACATCAACCCTACAGTCCGGTTTGAGCAGTTCTTTTCATCAACGGGTGGGATGATAATAACGCCGCACTTGGTCTTGTGCATCACGCCACTGGCGGTGCTGCCGACGAGGAAGTCGTAGAGTTTGCCATGGCCGAGGCGATCATCTGCTCGGTGATCGGGGAGAAATCAACCGGAACGAGGCATGTTTTCATAATCGCTACTATATCCCTGAATGCGATTCAGGCGCTTGATCCTTGGTCAATCATGGGCGGATTGTGCCATTTCTGACGGCTTAGCGTTTGCCAAGAACGTTTGGGCCGATTTGGTGAAACTCTAACTACCCACCTATGGCGCACACGCACACTTGGAACTTCTTCCGCACGGGCGGTCTTGATCAGGTCAGTCTCACCACCGGTGCCGACCTGCTTAATCTTGAAAACCTCGACCAAAAACTTTGGGTGGCGCTGAGCTGTCCCGTCAAGGGCCTGGAACTCGACGAAGCCACGCTCAAGCTGATCGATGAGGACGGCGACGGTCGTATCCGCGTGCCGGAGCTGCTCGCCGCGATCAAGTGGGCGACCCCACGCCTCAAGGATGTGGGCGATTTGTTGAAGGGTGAGGCCATCTTGTCACTCAGCGCGATCAACGAGACTACGCCGGAAGGGAAAATCATACTCGCCTCTGCCAAACAAATTCTCGCCAACGTGGGCAAGAAGGGGGCCGCCGCCATTGCGACGGCCGATGCAGCGAATACCGAGAAGATTTTTTCCGCCAGCGCCTTGAATGGTGACGGCGTGATTCCGCCCGAGGCGACGGAGGATGCGGCGACCCAGGCGCTCATCAAGGACATCGTCGCCTGCCTCGAAGGCGTGGTTGACCGTACCGGTTCGGTGGGCGTGACTGCGGAAAAGGTGGAGGCGTTTTTCGGCGAGGTGACCGCCTACCTCGCTTGGGTGGAGCAAAGTTCCCGCAAAGATATCGCCGTGCTGGGTGAGGCGACTGATGCCGCCGTCGCGGCGCTGAAGGCGGTGCGCGCGAAGGTGGAGGATTATTTCGGCCGATGCCGGCTGGCGGCGTTCGATGCCCGGGCCACCGGCGCGCTCAATCGCGCCGAGAGCGAGTACCTCGCGATCGCGGCGAAAGATTTGAAAATCACGGCCGAGGAAGTCGCGGGATTCCCGCTGGCGCGGATCGAGGCCGGTCGGGCGTTGCCGTTGTTCGAGGGCGTGAATCCGGCGTGGGCGGGAGCCCTGGCCACCCTGCAAAAAGCTGCGGTGATCCCGGTGCTGGGGACGGGCAAGAACAGCCTGACCGAGGCGGAATGGACCGCGCTCAACGCCGGCTTTGCCGCGTACGAAACTTGGCTGGGCGGCAAGGCCGGTTCGGCCGTGGAAAAACTCGGTCTGGCCCGCGTGAAGGAAATTCTCGCCGGCCCGGGCCGAGCGGCGATCGCCGCGCTCGTCGCCCAGGACCAGGCGCTCGAGCCGGAGTTCAAGGCGATCAGCGAGGTCAACCGCCTGACCCATTACTGCCGGGACATGCGGGCGCTGTTGCACAATTTCGTGAACTTTGCCGATTTCTTTTCCCGTGACCGTTGGGCAATTTTCCAAGCCGGCACGCTTTACTTGGACAGCCGGAGCACGGAACTCTGCATCCGGGTGGAGGGAGTCAATCCGCTCGCCGCGACCAGCAAAGTCTACATCGCCTACGTGGACTGCAAGCGTTCCGGCGGCCAAGCGATGAAGATCGCCGCCTGCTTCACTCAGGGAGACAGCGATTTTCTCTACGTCGGCCGCAACGGGGTGTTCTATGACCGCCAGGGTCAGGACTGGGATGCCACGATCACCACCATCGTGGATAATCCGATAAGCATTCGACAGGCGTTTTGGTCTCCTTACAAAAAGTTTGTGCGCCTGATTGAGGAACAGGTGGCCAAGCGCGCTGCTGCTGCCGAGGCGGAGTCCTCCGGCAAACTCATCGCCGCCGCCGAAAAAACCGCGAATGCCGACAAGGGCGTCGCGCCCGCTGTCCCCAAGAAGATCGATATCGGCACGGTGGCCGCCATGGGCGTGGCCGTGGGGGCGATCGGTGGGGCCTTGGGTGCGATCGCGACCGGTCTGGCTAAGCTCGCGATCTGGCAACTGCCCTTGGTTTTTCTCGCGCTGATGTTGGTCATCTCGCTTCCCTCCATGATTATTGCCTGGATCAAACTGCGGCAGCGCACCGTGGGCCCGATCCTCGAAGGCAACGGTTGGGCGGTGAACGGTCGCGTGGCCATCAATATACCGTTCGGCACTGCGTTGACCGATCTGTCGGTGTTGCCGCCGGGCGCCAAACGTTCACTCGAAGATCCCTATGAGGACAAGGAGGCGGCTGCGCAAAAACGGAAACTGATTTTCCTCGTGGTGTTGCTGGCGCTCATCGGCGGTGCCTCTTGGATCCGGTGGGATGCCACGCACCATCGCGGAGAAGATAAGCAGCCGCGCTATTTCTGGCAGGAACGGCCGGAAGTGCCCCCCTCGCCAGCGGAAGAACCTAAAACGCCTGCCACGCCTTGAGTGGGCCGAGTTAAATAACTTTCAACCCGGGATGCCCCCGGGTTTTTTAATTGGCATTTTCAATGGCAAAGTATTTTGTCGGAGCGAGTTTGGTGGTTTTTTGAGTTCGATAATAATATGCCCATCAAAATCAAATTATCAGATCAGCCTTGGTGGCTGATCACGAAGCCAGATTTCCCCGCCCCTTTTTTTCGAGCCCACTGAGAAATTTTTAAAAATTCGACCCCCGACGATCACCTCTATGACTCCCTCCGAATCTGCTGAAAATAAACCCGCTGCGGTCTCCCATTGGGTGTTGGTCGTGGACGATGAAGCCGGGATTTACCGAATTATTTCCGAGTCTCTCTCGAACCAACCTTTGGAGATTGTGCATGCGAAAAACGCCAAGGATGCCCTGGTGATTGTCGAGCAGCGCCAGACGGAGCCCTTGTTGGTGCTCTTGGATGTACTGATGCCTGGGATGGATGGCCTGACCTTGGCCCGAAAACTTGGCGGTAAGCTCAAGCACAGCAAAATTGCTATCATGAGCGGCCACATGACCGATCTTTCCTGGTGGCCGGATGACCTGCGAGAAGTGGAATTTTTGGCCAAGCCTTTCCGCGTCACTGAGGTGGTGACCCTCTTGGAAGCCGCCCGCTCACAATATGACTTGGATAACTAAGCGCGGCTGCCATGGAAATTAATCTCACGCTGACGGCTAAAACGCTGCAGCTCGCGGCGCAATTGGACCACTCGGTCACCTCCGGTGGCGTGCTCTATATCAAGAACGTCCCCGAGCGTACCTATCTGGCGGTTACGCCCAAGCAGTGGATTGTTTTAAAAAAGTTTCAGGTTTCGCACACAGTGCCGTCGGTGTTGGAAGCGATTATCGACGAGCGAATTTGCCCGCCGCTCGGGGAATTTTATGAGCTGATTTTAAAAGCGGTGGAGGCTCGCATCTTGGTGACGCCCGGTTACACGGTCCCCTCCGTGGCGGCGACGACTTGGCCCTTGGCGCTTAAACCTCAGCGGTTGCGCTTTGGCATGTGGGCTTTGTTGCTTGTCGGGATCGGGCTCACTCTGGGCCTGCAGCCAGCCTTACCGCATAGTATTCTGGATGCGCTTGCCGGGGTAGGCTTGCTGCTGGTCACGATCTTGATCGGGTCAGCTTTGGGTGCGTCCTTGATTCGGGGCGCTGGCGGAGAGGTGTATCTTAAACGCCGCTGGTTTATCTGCACGGCCGATATTTGCATGTTACCGCCGGCTGATCAGAAAATTATTTTAATCGCCCCCATCGCCACCTTTGCCGCCTGCATGGGGCTGCTTACTTGGTACAAACCCGAATGGAGTTTCATTCCGCTGTTCGGCTTTATCGTGATGCTTCGCCCCGTTTTTTTTGGACGGATCAGTCAACTCATTCGGGTTCGGGCGGAGCGTCGGCTGAGTGATACCGATCACGATCAGGTTTTTCCGCCGAATCGGACGCCGCGGGCCCGTTGGAAATTACTCGTCTTCAGTCTGCGTAATCCGACCACCTGGCTTGAAATAGCCTACGGGATTTTGTGGGCCCTGCAGTTGATTTACTTCGTCGGTATTATCACCGGCATGCCGTCGTGGACCTTGGCGTTTTGGCAAACCCAAGGGCCGTTGCTGGCGATGGGTATTCTCAGTGCCCTGGCGATTCTCGGCGTGGTCTACGGATCGATGGAGACTTATCTTTATGCCCAAGTCCGCACGGCGCACCGCCGGAGAAAAATGCGGAAACTTTATCGCCGCTGGTTTGGCCGCAAACGTCTGCTGACCGACGAGCATGCCCGCTTGCGGGCGGTGCTGCGTTCACCTCTGCTGCGGACCATGCCGCCCACGGCAACCCATGCGATTGCGAAGGCGATGCGGCCTCACGCGGTGGGCGCGTGGCAGTGCCTGTTCGATTTTGATCAGCCCATTACTCAGGTCTCGCAGATTCTCTCAGGCTCAGTGGGCGTCTACCGAAAATTGCGATCCGGTCGGCGGGTCCTTCATCAGGTTTTGCAAGAGGACGATCTCGTGGGGCTGCATGCGATCGCGGACCAGATGCACCCGCAATTTCAATATCGGACGATGACACCTGTCGTGCTGCTGCAGATGGAAAGGACGGCGGCGGATGAATTGATTCTTGCCCGGATGAAACTGACGCAGGTGGTCAATCTGGTGCAGAAGCTGCCCTTTTTGGCTCCGCTGAGTTTGTGCCGCAACTGGCATATGCAGGCCGTGCAGCGTTTCGCGGAACTCTCCCGCCTTCATGATTACAAGCCGGGTGATGTGATTTTGCAGGAAGGCTATTACAGTGAAAATTTCTTCATTGTTTTTGAAGGCGAAGCGCAGACGACCAAGAACGGTAAACGCCGCAGTGTGATGCGCGCGGGAATGTTTTTTGGAGAAATCGGTTTGCTGCAAAACAGCAACGCGTCGGCCCGGGTAACCGCGCGAGACGAGATGCGCTGCTTGTGTATCCCGCGTCGGGAATTTCTCCGGTTCGTCGCGCATAATTACACCGTGGCGCTTGAACTGGAGCGGGTGAGTTCGCAACGCCTCGGCCATCCTATCTTTCCCCTGACGCCGGGAAATTACCGGACGATTTGAGCCGGGCGGGATAACTGCTGGTTCGGGGGCATCGCGGAATAATTCAGTGGGTTGCAACCGGCCCTTATCGATTAACGTCTTTTTCTTTACCATGCGCCGATTCACCGTTCCTGTCCTGCTCCTTCTGTTGCTCGGGGCCACCGCGTTCGGCCTCGCCGAACTGGTCGCCGGGCGCAAACAGGCAGCCGCGCTCGCCAGCTTGGAAAAAGCCCGTGCCGATTTGGAAAAGCGCATTCGTGACTTGGAGGAGTTGAATCGCGAACTGGCCTCCCAGCAGGCTCCGGTTGCCGCCGCCGGGGAGACCGCAGTCGTGGCTGACGAGGAAAGCCGTGCTGAAGCTCCGCCGGTGTCTGGGCAGGGAGAGACGGCCGGGCGTAATCGCGGACGTCCCGATTTCGAACGTTTTGCCGCCGTGTTGAACGATCCCGAAGTGCGGCGCCTGATGACGGTGCAGCTAAAAGCGACGCTCGACAGCCGCTACGCCGCACTCTTCAAGTCGATGCATCTCGGCCCGCAGGACTTGGAAAATTTCAAGAATCTGCTGGTGGAAAAACAATCCGCCATCGCCGACGTCATAAGTGCTGCGCGGAAGGAAGGTCTGGACCCGCGGACCAATCGCGATGCGATCCGTCAACTCGTGCAGAGCACGCAGGCGGAGGTTGACGTCAGCATCCGTTCGACGCTCGGCGAGGCCGCGTACGCTCAATACCAGCAATTCGAAACGACGCAGCCGCAGCGCATCACCGTCACCCAGCTCGGCCAACGGCTCAGCTACTCGACCAGTCCGCTCTCCGATACGCAGACGGAACAGCTCGTGGGCATCCTCGCCAGCACCGGGACCTCCGGTAAAACCACCGGCGGCAACAACACCGGCGGAGGCAAAAGCACCTTGCGTGCCGGCGGTTTTGGTTCCGCCGGGCAAGCCGCCAAGATCACTGATGCCACCGTCACGCAGGCCCAGGGCGTTTTGACTGCGCCTCAACTCGCCGCGCTGCGGAGTTTGCAACAGGAACAGTTGGCCGCGGCGCAACTCGCCCGACAGATGAGCGAAGCCCGCCAGCGCAACCATGCCGCCACCACGGCTGCTCAGCCGGCAACGACGGGTACCGGTGGAAAATAATATCGGACAGCCTCCGGGCGGGAGTTGGTCGCGGGGAATTCTTCCTCTGGGAACTGCCTGCACCTGTGCTTTTTTAGGCCAGTTATCTGGTTCAGACATCCTGCTCCCAGCCTGTGCAATGAGGGCGAGAGAGGAAACGAACTGAGTTTGAAACAGAAATTGGCTCGCGAAAGTTAGAAAGGTACGCCGACCATTTTGTTCGGATTTTTTCGCCCCCGCTTCGACTCCTTCGAGAGACAGCTTCAGGCCTGCTGGCACCCGGCTTGTTTGGCCCTGCGAAAATTTTCCCGACCCCGCCACCCGGAATTTCAGCCGACCCGCGAATAACTGACGGTACGATCCTACGGATGGGGGACCAGGAAAACAGCTTGCCCCTAACCAGATATTTTAACGCGGAGCTCGCGGAGGACGCGGAGTGAAACCACGGCAAGCTCCGCACTCTCTCCTCATGGCAAAACGGGTGGTTGGCGAAAATCTTTGCGCCGCAGCTCACGTGCGCATCAAATGCGGTTCGTTATCCGCATGAATGTTCACGGCAAACCGCAGCGCACGATCTGGCTCGATCCTGATGGAGAATCGGTCGGGATTATTGATCAGACCCGGTTGCCGCACGAGTTCATTACCGTCCGGCTGACGTCGCTGGATGAAACGGCGCAGGCGATCCGTGCCATGTTGGTGCGCGGGGCGCCTTTGATCGGCGCGACCGCTGCTTATGGCTTTTGGCTGGGGCTTCGCACGGATGCTTCCGACGCCGGCTTGCACCACGCGCGTGCCACACTGCTGAAAACGCGACCGACCGCCATCAATCTTCGCTGGGCGCTGGATCGGGCGTTGGAGCACTTGCTTCCGATGCCCCCCGCCAGTCGCGCTGCTGCGGCCTGCGCTTTTGCCGCAGCGATTTGTGACGAAGATGTCGCCCTCAATCACGGCCTTGGTGAAGCCGGCCTGCCGATCTTGCGCGATCTGGCCGCTCGTAAGTCCGCCGGCCGCCCGCTCAATATTCTCACCCACTGCAACGCAGGGTGGTTGGCCACCGTCGATTGGGGCACCGCCACGGCACCGATCTATCTCGCCCATGCTGCGGGCTTGCCGGTGCACGTCTGGGTGGACGAGACCCGTCCGCGCAACCAAGGCGCGAGCCTCACCGCGTGGGAACTGCTCAATCATGGCGTGCCGCACACCGTCATCGCCGACAACGCTGGCGGGCATCTCATGCAGCACGGCGAAGTTGACCTGGTGATCGTCGGCACGGATCGCACCACGGCTGAGGGCGATGTCTGCAACAAGATTGGAACTTACCTGAAAGCACTCGCGGCGCACGACAATGGGGTGCCTTTCTACGTTGGCTTGCCGTCGCCGTCGATTGACTGGACGATTCGCGATGGCGTCCGTGAAATTCCCATTGAGGAGCGCGCGGCCACCGAGGTCACGCGGATGAGCGGCCGACTCGATGATGGTCGGATGGCCACGATCAGCATCACCCCGGCGGGCAGTCCGGCCGCTAATCCGGCGTTTGATGTGACGCCTGCACGGCTCGTCACCGGCCTGATTACGGAGCGCGGCGTGGCCCCGGCCACTCGGGCGGGCTTGCGCCAGCTGTTTCCGGAAAAATTTATTACCTCATGAACGATGCGGAACGCGCGCTCCGGCAGCAAGTCATCGACACCTGTCGTTCACTCGAAAAACACGGGTTGAATCAAGGCACGTCGGGCAACGTCAGCGTGCGCTGCGCGGCCAATTCTGCTGCGGGATTTTATCTCACGCCAACGAGTCTGTCGTACGACGCCATGGTGCCCGAGGACATCGTGCACGTGAGCGCGGAGGGGCGTTGCACAGGGCGGTGCCGGCCGTCGAGCGAACTGCCCTTTCATCTGGAAATCATGCGGCAACGGCCTGAAGTCGGTGCGGTCATCCACACACACAGCCCGCAGGTCACGACCCTCGCCTGTTTGCGGAAAGACCTTCCCGCCGTGCATTATCTCGTGGGCTTGTTTGGTGGAAACAACATCCGCTGCGCCGAGTACGCTACCTTCGGCACGCCCGAACTCTCGACCAATCTCCTGCGCGCCCTCACGGGTCGCCGCGCCGCGATGATGGCCAATCACGGATTGGTGATCCTCGGTGCCGACCTCCCGCAGGCGCTGGCGCTGACCCTTGAAGCCGAGACGCTCGCAAAAATTTATTTGGGCGCGTTGTCGGCCGGTGCCCCCGTCATTTTATCCGACGCTGAGATGCAGGTCATCGTGGAAAAATTTCGTAGCTTTGGCTATGGCCCGGTGGCGGCACCGATGATTTGACCCGGCGCTTGGCGTTGGTTGACCGAGTGACTTTCTTAACTCCCTTCCACTTATGACTAAATTTCCCTTCACCAAAATTCGTTTCCAAAAATACTGCCGCCCGATCGTGTCGGCGCTCACGCTCATGGCGAGTGTGACGGGTGGCCAGGCCTTCGCCGAAGAGGATCCCTATCTTTGGCTCGAAAATGTGGAAGGCAAAGAGGCCTTGGATTGGGTGCGGGCGCGCAACGCGGAGTCCAAAACGTTTTTGGAGGGGTCGCCCGGCTTTGCGAAATTGCGCGACGATCTGCGGGCGATCTACGATTCCAACGCCAAGATCCCGTACGTCCAGAAGCTCGGCCAGTTCTATTACAACCTCTGGAAAGATGCGGCGCACGAACGCGGAATTTGGCGGCGCACCACGCTGGAAGAATATCGCAAGGCCGAGCCCACGTGGGAAACCGTGCTGGATCTCGATGCCCTGGGCAAAGCCGAAGGCGTCGCCTGGGTCTGGCATGGGGCCAGTGGCCTGCGCCCGGACTTTAAGCGCTGTCTGATTGCTTTGTCCCGCGGCGGAGCTGATGCGACGGTCACGCGTGAATTTGATCTGGGGGAGAAAATTTTCGTCAAAGGAGGCTTCGAGCGAGCGGAAGCCAAAGGCGCACTGGCCTGGAAAGACGAGAATACGGTTTATGCCTACACCGATTTTGGTCCCGGCAGCATGACCAACTCCGGCTATCCGCGGACGGTGCGGGAGTGGAAACGTGGCACTCCCCTCAGTGCCGCCACCGTGGTTTATGAAGGACGCGCCGATGACTTGGAAATTTCCGCCTTTCGCGATCACACGCCGGGCTTCGAGCGGGATATCGTCAGTCGTGCCTTGGCTTTCTACAACGAGGAACTCTATCTGCGCGGCCCGGGAGCTGAGTTGAAAAAAATCGAAGTGCCCCATGATGCGAAGACTTCCCTCCATCGCGAGTGGCTGTTGCTTGAGCTGCGCAGTCCTTGGACAACAGGGGGCCGCGACTATCCGGCCGGGGCCTTGCTCGCCACGCCCTTTGATGACTTCATGGCCGGCGCGCGCCAGTTTACCGTGCTGTTTACTCCGACGGAGACGACTTCGTTGGCCAGCTTTGATTGGACGCGCGATCATCTCATCCTGAATCGGCTCGATGAGGTGAAGAGTCGTCTCGCCGTGCTGACGCCGCAGAAGGGCGAATGGCAGCGGGAAGAGTTTCCGGGCGCACCCGACTTTGGCACCGTAAAAGCGGAGGGCGTCGATGAGGTGGAGTCGAACGACTACTTCATGACCGTGACCGATTTTTTGACGCCCACCAATCTGTCGATCGGAGCCATTGGCCGGAAACCGGAACTTTTGAAACAGACACCGGCGTTCTTCGAGGCTCGTGGTTTTTCGATCAGCCAATCTTTCGCCACCTCGAAGGACGGGACCCGCGTGCCGTATTTCATGGTGGCGCGAAAGAATCTGGAATTGAACGCCCGGAATCCCACGCTGTTGTACGGCTATGGTGGCTTTGAGATTTCGTTGACGCCTTGGTACAGCGCCACTGCGGGCCGGGCTTGGCTGAGTCAGGGCGGCGTCTATGTCGTCGCGAATATTCGCGGTGGCGGCGAGTACGGGCCGCGTTGGCACCAAGCGGCGCTCAAGGCGCATCGCCATAAAGCGTATGAGGATTTTGCGGCGGTCGCCCGCGATTTGATCAGCCGCCAGATCACGGCGCCGGCGCAGCTCGGCATCCAAGGCGGCAGCAATGGCGGTCTGCTGATGGGTAACATGACGGTGATGTATCCCGAGTTATTCGGCGCAGTGGTCTGCCAGGTGCCGTTGCTCGATATGAAGCGCTACCACTTGTTGCTCGCGGGCGCATCGTGGATGGCGGAGTACGGCAATCCTGAGACAGATGATTGGAATTTTCTGAAGAAGTATTCTCCGTATCAGAATGTTCGTGCCGACGTGAAGTATCCGCCGGTGCTTTTCACCAGCTCGACGCGCGATGATCGGGTGCATCCCGGCCATGCCCGCAAGATGATGGCGCGGATGCGGGAGCAGGGCCATGCGGTGAATTACTATGAGAACATCGAGGGGGGCCACGGCGGCGCGGCCAACAACGAGCAACAGGCGTACATGCAGGCGATTTCCTACAGTTACCTGCGCCAACAACTTTTCCCCAAGGAGGCGCGCCCCACGCCGGAACCGGCCATGGGCCAGTGACCGCTCTGGTGTCGAAGCAAGACAACGGTCGGCGGGGAATTTGTAATATAATACGTTACCACGGGGCTCGGGTCGCGGGGGGGCGCATCTGCCGGCTGGCGGTGGGCCAAAGTCCCTGCGGGAGAGGTTTTAGAGCCCACGAAGCCGAAACTCGATCTGACCGTATCGGCGTTACCGCCAACCGGCAGATGCGCCCGTCATGGGGAACTGTTCGGTCGGAAAAATTGCTAGACGGAATAAATTTATCACGGGAGAAAGATTATTTTGCTTCGAGTCATTGGGATGATCGGCTGCATGAGGTGAACCCGCTGGGTCCTCATTGCGGGAGCGGCGGTGGCACGCGTACCGGCCGTACAGCAAACGGCAATACCTGCGCCCACCGCGCGCCCGTCTCCGCCCACGCGGTTGCCCAACGGACCCGGAGCTCCGGTGTTCATGATCGCGGGGGCCAAAGCGGGCAAACCCTGCCGGCGGCCCGCGAGTGGGTGTGGCGCGTTTAACATCGGGTACCCTGACTGGATGGTGCCGGGAAGCTCCTGTTGACGAAAGGGGAATACTGCGGGACAAGAAATCATGGCTTTAAAAATCAAGTGCAACGACGACCGGGTGCGCGGGGCGACCTCGGCGATTCTCCTCATCGGACGTGATCTGCTCTCGCGGGGTGAGACGGAGGATTTAATTGCGACGGCCTTGGCGGAGTATCGGGCGGATCCGAAATCCTTCAAAGAAAACAAAGCCACTTGGCCGGACGTGCAGGAACTCGGGCCGCTCGTGAAACCCGCGCACGTGGCGTATTACAAGAACCTGATTTCGGCCATCGCGGCACTGGTTGAGAAATGGACGAAAGCCAAGCGCCAGTTCAACAGCCTGCTCGAACTCGACAACGCTTTGATCGAACAGTTGCCAAGTTATAAGTTATAAACCGAAAGCGCTAAACGTGAAGCGCAGCCAAGGCCGAAGTGTGAGCGGTTCCTCGGCTTTCCGCTTATGGCTTATCGCTGGACCCGCTCAGTTTCACTCATTGAATTTCCGCTGGTTGACCGATGGCGGTTTGGTAGGCCTGATGCAGTTGAAAGGTCTGCCACGCGCCGAGCTTCTGACCCAATTGCGCGCAGAGATACATGAGAGCGGCGATCACGGCCAAGCCCGCGAGTACTCGCAGGCCCCACGGGTCGGAGCCGATCATCAGCTGGGTGCCGCCAACGATCCCGGCGAAAATTCCCAACATGCCGACGCCGATATAACCGTAGAGAAAGAGCGACCAGACTTCGGCATCCGGTCCATAAGTGCCCTCGATGCGCGTGCCTCCTTCCGGGGTGGCTTGGAGGCTGAGCGCCAGCCGGGGCGACCAGAAATGCCTTTCCTGTTCGAGAATGTGCAGGCAGATGTAAGCGGGAAACGATTTCACTTCGAAGCCCGGTGCTTGCTGTGCGAGCGAGTGGAGAAGGCGGTCGCGGGTGGCCTCGAGGCTGAGGTTCACAATTTGAGAAAACTGCGGACGAATGCGAAAGCTGCTCATGGTGGGGCCGGGGTGGCGCGGAGTGGCGGGCGGGGGTGATCGAGCGGATAAAACCCGAGCGCGTTCGTCAAGGGCCAACGTCCCATGGCGAGTGGGATCGATGGCGGACATTACGCCGCAATATTGGCGTGAAAATGTGGTCAGAATATCCGATGCGGCAGTGGTTTGTTGCGTGCTGGGAGTTTCCCTCTTTTTGCTGAGGGCTTTCAATTTCAGCTTGAATCTGCACTTTGCCCTATTGGATATGGGCAGCATTATTGCTCGCATGCTTTTCTTCTGGAAGATTGTTTTTGCGCTCGTGGTCAGCGGCGTTTTGGCGGCGGCGGCCGAGCGTAACGCGGTGTACGACAACAATTGCGTCGCCTGTCATGGCGGTGATGGCAGCGGGCGCACACCGCAGGGGCGCAAGATAAAGGTGCATGATCTCCGGGAAAGTAAATTGACGGATGCGGAAATTGAACGGCAAATCCGGGAAGGTGCGAAAAATAAATCCGGCGTGGCGGTGATGCCCGCCTTCGGCCGTGATCTGACGGACGCGGAAATCAAGGAAGCGGTCGCGACGGTCAAAGCCTTTCGCGTGCCGCCGGCGGGGCCAGCGTCTTAAGATACGCGTTCATCTTAGCACCATAATTCACGGTCAGAGGATTTAGCGGGTAACGGCCGATGTGCTCAACGGCCTAGCCGATGAGCTTCGCGACGAATGGCGGTTGAGGGCAACCGCCGCTACCTGCCGGACTGGTAACAACTGAAAACAACAGGCGTCGGGGCTCCGCTGAGTTGGGCGAAGGTGCTTTTGTTCATGTTCCCCGACAGAAAAAAGCCGCGCGGTTACGGCGCGGCTGGAATATATCAGGCTGCGACGACGCAGTCCGATGCAGTTTTATTTGGTGCGTTCAACATGACCGGAACCGCCGCATTTTTCGCAGTTTTTATCTGCCTTGGCGGCGGCCGCACAGCATTCGTGCGTGCAGGTCTTACCCTCCTTGGTGGCCGCGGCACAGCATTTACCCGGCTTGGATTCGGAGGCGGTTTTTTTGTCCTCAGCGGCGAATGACAGACTGGCCGTGCACAGGGAGAATACAGCAAGAGCGATGATCGATTTCATCGGATGATTTGTTTTTGGGTTGAAGGAACAGCCCCGGAATAAAACCAGCTTTGGTTCCGACGCAATTCGATTGACGCCAGTCCGCTGCGGCGGAGTTGGCGGCCAGCTCCGTTTACGACCTGCTCTTGCATCGTCCGTCAACAGTCGGACGGTCTTCAGTTGGTGGCGACGCCTGCCGTCGGTTCTTCAGGCCAGCCGAAAGCCCGCTTGATCTCGCTAAACAGCATTTTTTCTTGCGAGGCGAATTCCGCGTCCGCCAGAAACATCTCTTGGCAGACACTAATGGCGTGCGTTTGGATTTCCGATGCCCCGAGCCTGGACGCGACGCTTTTCAAAAATTCGGCTCTGGCTTCGGCGGACGGACGGACGAGATCGGTTTGCTGCAAAGATTTGGCCCAGTACACGACCATGGGCACTTTCGATTCCCAGCTAAACGAACCGAGCTCGGTCGCCTCCACGAATTCTTCGCAGGGGAGAAGCTTGTGATCCGCAATCCGGCATAAACTCAGCAAATCGATAATCGCTTCGCGTTGCGTCTGCTCCAAACCATCCGGCGCGTGTTCTTTGGTGAGGTGGAAAAATTTAGCGAGTAAGTGATTCATGGATTTTAAGAGTATTGGAGTGAGCGAAAGAAAAAACGCAGAGAGTTCGCATCGGGCAATCTGATACCTGTGGGCATGTGTTACATTTGTGTGACGTGCAGCGCAGCGGTCCGCGCCTCCGTTCTTCGGATCAAACTTAGCCGTTCAGTCGCCGTCGTCTGTCGCGGCGCAGGCAATTGAGCCGACGCCGGGCCCCTATCGCTTGGTTAAGATTTTTCGGAGCCAGATGCTTCTGCCCGTGTAATTCGGGGTATGTTTTAAGGCTTGGGCGGGGCGCGGTTTTCGCACTGATTAAAACATGATCTCTTCTTGTCGCCGTGCCGCTATTTTCGCCATGCTGCCTTTAACCCTGATGAGTATTTCGACCCAAGCCAAACCCACTACCCGCAACCGCGCCGAAATTGCGGAAAAATATCGCTGGGACTTCACGCCCATCTACGCCGATTGGGCCGCATGGGATGCCGGCATGAAGGACATGGAAACCAAGATGGACGTGTTTGCCGCGCTCAAGGGATCGCTGGCGCAGGGGCCCGCTGCCGTGTTGAAAGCCTACCGGCTCTACGACGACATCGGCATCATCCAGTATCGCGTCTACCGTTATCCGCAATTGCAGCGTGATGTGGACACGCGCGATCAGGCGATCGCGGGCCGTTTCCAGCGCGTCGGCGCGGTGTTCGCCAAATTCGGCACCGCCACCGCTTGGTTCAGTCCCGAGCTCCTCACCATTCCCCAGGCGAGCATGGAGAAATGGATTGCGCAGACGCCCGAGTTGTCGCCCTACGCTTTCACCATTCTCGACACCTACCGCCAGCAGGCGCATGTGCTCGATGAGCAAGGGGAGAAATTGCTCTCCTTCGGTAGCCGCTTCAATTCGACGCCGACTTCCATTTATCAGGAGCTCAGTACCTCCGATATTAAATTTCCCACCGTCACACTCGTCGACGGCAGTGAGGTGACCGTGTCGCCTGCCAACTACGGTCAGATTCTTGAGACCAATTACAATCAGGCTGATCGAGCCGCCGCGTTCGGGGCGCATCTCAAGACCTATTCGGCCAACGCCAACACGTACGCCGCGATCTACAATTCCGTCCTGCAACGCGGCTGGGCGAGTGCGCAGGCTCGCAACTACCCAAGCACGCTCGCCGCCGCCCTCGACGGCAATGCCATCCCGGTTGCCGTGGTGGAAAACTTGGTGAAGGCCACCCGCGCCGGCACCGCCCCGTTGCAACGTTACATGCGCTTGCGCAAAAAACTTCTCGGGCTGGCGGAGTATCATTTCTACGACGGCGCGATACCCGTCTTCAAATCCACGACCACCTTTCCCTACGACGAGACCAAGGACTTGGTGATCGCTTCGGTCGCCCCGCTCGGGTCCGACTACACCGCGAAATACCGGAAGTTCGTTTCCGGTGGTCGCATCGATGTCTATGAAAGCGAAGGCAAACGCAGCGGCGCGTACAACGCCGGCGTTTACGGCGTCGGTCCCTACCTGTTGATGAATTACAATGACACGCTCGATGCCGCGTTCACGCTCGCCCACGAGGCCGGTCATGCGATGCACACGGTGCTCTCGTACGAAAACCAGCCCTTCGTCACCTCCGAATACACGATCTTTGTCGCCGAGGTCGCCTCGACTACCAACGAGCGTTTCCTGCTTAACCAGCTGCTCGCCACCACCACCGAGCCCAAGGAGCGTTTCCTGCTGTTGCAGCACGCCGTGGATTCCATTTTGCGCACCTTCTACACGCAGGTGCTGTTTGCGGATTTTGAATTGCAGGCGCATCAACTCGTCGAGCAAGGCCAGCCCATCACCCCCGAGGTACTCAACGGCATCTACCTGAAACTGCTGAAGGATTATTACGGCGACGCGGTCACGATTGATGAACTCTACCAATACACGTGGGCCCGGGTCCCCCATTTCTACAACTCGCCCTACTACGTTTTCCAATACGCCACCTGCTTTGCCTCTTCGGCCCAGTTATTCAAGGAGTTGACGACGGGCGATGCGGCGACGCGCGCCACTGTGACGGGGCGCTATCTCACGCTACTCCGCAGTGGCGGCAACGATCATCCGATGAAGCAGCTCCAGAAAGCCGGCGTGGATCTTTCCCAGCCCGGGCCCGTGCAAGCTGTCATCGATCAGATGGACGAGCTCGTATCGCAGATGGAAACCGAAGCCGCCAAGATCAACGCGAAGTGAGGCTTGAGGGCGGGGTGAGTTCGGTGGCAAAATTTTTCCGAGCAGGCGAAGGGGAAGACGTGGGCCTCCATGATGAGTTTAACCACTAATCCACTCTCATGCACACGAATGACGGAGCGGGGAAGGCGTGGAAATCCTCAGGCGGTTTTAATCACGGAATACACTGAACACACGAAAAGAAAGCAGTGAGGGAAAATTCAGGAGCGGAAATTCAAGGCGGGTTGAACCACTGATGAAAACTGATGGGCCCTGATGGGGGCGGAGCGATAGACGGCGGAGGAGGCGGGATGCAATATCTGCTCGATATTTTTGATCGATTGCACCTGCGTGATGGCCGGGCCCACCTCGCTGCCGTTCGCAGCGAAACAAATCGGCCCATGGACAACACACTCCCTTCCATGCATCGCATCCGCAGTCTGCGCGTGATGCTCGATAGCGATCTCGCCCGGCTCTACGGTGTATCTACCTCTCGGCTCAATGAAGCTGTGAAGCGAAACGTTGACCGTTTTCCGGAAGATTTTCGATTCCAAATCACCCCTGAAGAATACACGCGTTTGATATCGCAATTTGCGATTTCAAAGAGTGAAAGAGCTGATGAGCATGAGAATGACTTCAACTCATCACCGTTTGTTATTAGTTCTCGGCAAGGTCGTGGCGGCCTGCGCAAAATGCCGTGGGCCTTTACCGAACATGGTGTGCTGATGGCGGCGACAGTGCTCAAAAGTTCGCGGGCGGTGCAGATGAGTTTGTTCGTGGTGCGGGCCTTCGTGCAGATGAGGGAAGAGATCCTCGGGCACTCGACTGATTTTTAAACGTCTGGCTGAATTGGATAAGAAACGCGTCACGCACGACGTGATCTTGCGCGATGTCTACGAGAAGCTGCGGCCGTTGCTCAATCCGCCACCGGTCACGAGAAAAGAGATGGGGGTTTCATACGCTGATCAAGAAAGCCAAGGAGTGAGATTTGCCACAAGGAGCGAAGCGACCTTGGGGTTTTCTGGAAATAATTTTAACCGCGTTACCGAGCGAAGCGACAGTAGTCATGGCCGCGAATGAACGCGAATGGCGGGAGGAGGAGAAGGCCCGGGTATCCACGAAGATTTTAACCACTAATCCACACTAAACGGCACTAATGACGGAGTCGGGAATGCGTGGGAAGCCAAGGCTGGGTTAACCACTGATGAACACTCATGGGCACTGATGGCGGAGGAGGGAAAGGCGGAGGAGGAGGCGGGGCTCGTGCTTGCGAATGGGTTGCCGTTTCGGGAAAATGAAATCTGGCTTCGCCTGAAACGTCCAACGTCCCACGCTCAACATTGAACGCTCAGAGTGGGAGGCTGAGCATTGGAAACCGAAAAAGAGATTTACCGCAGAGGGCGCGAAGGACGCGGAGAAGGCGAAGGCCGACATGATTTACTCTGCGTGCTCCGTGAGCTCCGCGATAAAATGTCTGGTTGGAAGCCGCGCCTGAACCGGGCTTCAGTTGAGTGGGCGGACCGGCACATGCACCTCGTAGCGTTTCAAAAACCCGAGGGTGAAAGGTCCGTTCCAATACACGGCGTAGGCTGGCCCCGCTGGAGTCACATCAGTCCGCTTTGCCAGCCAGGCCAGAAGCGTGTCGCGGGTCTTGGCGAAATTCCCGGCTGAGTAGCTGCCGCGGGCCCCGAGGCTGGCCACATGGCGTTCGGGAAATTCGAGGACCTCGATGCCGGGATGATTGCCGGCCACCTTGGCGCGCTGACTTTCGGCCACCCAGAAAAACATGGCCGCCGAGTCGATCTGCGCCTCCACGGGTGTGGTCATGGAGATGTCGTGTTGGGAAATATAACGAAACAGCGGGCGGAAAAGTCCGTTGGCACCGTCGAAATAATTTCCCGCGCCCGCAGCCTTGAGGAGCACTCCCGCCGGCAAAATTTTCAATTCGGGCACGCCGATGGGGGAAGGAGGAAAAGCTTGTTCGGTGGCCATGAGAGAGGAGGCAAGGAGGAGGAAAAGAGCGAGGAACCGCATGCCACACCTTTGATTGGAAAAGTCGAAACAGCAAATGGGCAGGGTGAAGGAGAGTGTCACGCGAGGAGCACTGCAGCGCTATTTTCGTGAATGCGAAGCAATCGACGGATGAGCTTGGCCTCATCCTTCCGCCGCAGCGCGTGTTGCCAGATACGGAGAACTTTCCAGCCGATTTTGCGGAGAGCGCGGCCGACTTCTCTGTCGCGCTCTTGGTTGCGTCGAATCTTTTTCCGCCAGAAGGCGGCGTTGGTTTTTGGCCAAGTCGCATGCATGGGACAGCTGTGCCAGAAGCAGCCGTCCACAAACACTGCGGTTTTAGGTTTGGGGAATACAAAATCAGGTTTCACTTTACCGGTTGATCGGGCCTTGGAACTTGTCCCTTGAGATTTGGAACTTCGCGGCGTGAGCGCGAGCGAGCATCCGCGTTTCCAGCCTGTGATGCCATTTGTCCGGAAAATCTGAATCAGCCGCAGTTCGGTGGCTTTGTTGCCCTTGCCTCGGATGCGGGACATCACATCGGAGCGTTTCTTCTGTTGAAGATATCGGGCATAGAAGCGTCTTTATATTCTGATTTCGCGTGCTAGCTTTCAAGCATGGCCACAGGCAAACGTTGGAAACACGATGAGCTTTTGCTCGCGCTGAACCTTTATCACAAACTGACGTTTGGGCAGATGCATAGTCGGCAGCCGGCGATTGTGGCGCTCGCGTTAAAGATGGAGCGGGGGTCCAACAGCCTGGCGATGAAGCTCTGTAATTTTGCTTCGCTCGACCCGGCATTGAAGATGCGCGGCATCAAAGGGCTGTCAGGTGCCAGTGCACTGGATCGCGCCGTCTGGACCGAGTTTCATGAGAATCTTTCGGAGACCGCACCGGCCAGCGAGGCGGCGTTCCGCGCCTTATTCGGTGCGGATGAAACCAAGCATGTCGAGGTGACAGCCAAAGAGGGCGTCCGGATTCTCAAAGCGCCGACCGGCCCTACTGAAACGAGAGCGACCGTCAAAGTACGGCGAGGTCAGGAATATTTCAGGCAGGCCGTGCTGAACAACTTCGACGGGCGATGCGGTGTGACCGGGTTGGCGGTGCGTGAACTGCTCATTGCTTCGCACATCCTGCCTTGGGGCAGACATGAGGCTGAGCGATTGAATGTTGGAAACGGGCTTTGTCTCTCCAGATTGCACGACGCCGCGTTCGATATCGGGCTCATCACGTTCGATGTCGATTTGCGATTGAGATTATCTAAACGATTGCGGGCCGCGTTGCCGCAGCGCGCTGTGGCCGAGAATTTTTCTGCCTACGAAGGCGAGACCCTGCACCTGCCGAAAGATGCCGTGCTGCCTGACGAAAAGTTCCTTGTCGTACATCGGTCCGAGGTGTTTCAGAATTCGCCATGACGAAGCGGCTCAAACGAAAACCGAGCAGGGCGGAGCAGCTCGCGATAATTCATACGGCACGCGGCATGTTGCTCACCAAGCCGGCCGAGCGGTCTTTTGTTGAGCGAATGGCAATGAGGAAGACCGAGGACCGGGAGCTTGAACACCGCCGTGACGAACAATTGGCCGCGCTGATCAGGAAATAATCACTCAACTTTTCCAAAAATGCGCCCGTCTTCGATGGAGATCCGGCCATCTGGCCAGACATCCACGGGAAGAACAAATTCGTCGGTGGAGATCGCGTCGTCGTAGTCCCGATGCCCGTCGATGAACTCTTGGATGCGGGTGAGTTGATTGTCGGCGATCTCGCGTTGAGCTTCCAATTCGGTTGGAAAAACGACCGGGTAGTCTGTCTCGTCGTAACATGCCGGTGTGGGGCCCTGAAAAACATAAGGTCTGAATATCGCGTAGCCGGACCGGATCGGTTGTTGTGGCTCGGTGTTCATTGCCCATCCCCTTGTTTTTGTACCTGCCGCTCAATTTCGGAGATTATCATCTCGTAGTGCGGTGCAATCCGGCGGGCCTCATGTGGGTCACTGCACTCTTCGCAGATGAAGGCGTCGTCAGGATTGAAGCCGGAATCTGGGTAATTGGCAGTTTTGCGCCATGCTTCGGCGCGTATGCGAATTCCATCAAGGAGCTGTCCGAGATCGTGACTGCTTAGGGTTATGTTGAGTTTGGTATTCATCGGCTGATGCTCGTGATCTTAGCCGATTGTGGCCTGTGATGCTATGGACTATAAGTCACATTTTGGGGCTGGTGTGAATGGACTGGGCACGTTCGGCGAGTTGTTCTTGCCCATTCGACAAGTTCAGGGTCGATGACGAGGAGAGGTCCTGCGCCTCCCGGCGCGAACGAACGTTGTCTCCGAATTTCCTGAGGGCGGGTTCTTTGGCTGGTCGCGTATAGCCGCGTAAAGCTGGCGCACTCGGCACACGACTGGGCGGGTTAGTGGGGATGGCTGGCACCCCCGACTTTAGCCGATTGTGGACTATGATACCACGGACTATGAGTCACAATTTGCGACTTTGTCGGGAATGGGGCTGAGGGATGGAGTGTGGCGTCTAGCAGCTGTCGGACTCATGCCGGGCGTGAA
>Ga0209591_10000821_pt1 | contig 39744 bp, 33 predicted proteins | sample MAT01_FD_187207 | JGI IMG/M metagenome (GOLD analysis project Ga0209591, IMG submission 187207) | Freshwater microbial communities from Lake Fryxell liftoff mats and glacier meltwater in Antarctica - MAT-01 (SPAdes) (version 2) | ecosystem: Environmental > Aquatic > Freshwater > Ice > Liftoff... | reverse complement strand
CCGAGGACGCGAAGTCGTCGATAAGGGCGGTCCAGCGGTCTTGATGTGATTTCATGCCGCGAGTGTGGCGGCGGGGAAATCAGGATGGAAGATGGCTTTGGTGGAGCGGACACGTAACGGATGCGTGGGAGAGTCTCAAAGAACCAACCAAATGACTTCGCTGCACGAGGGCGTGCCCGCAGATGTCCGCCGCATAGCTCTCGACGGCGGAGGCTGCGCAGTATTTTGTCGCCTTGCCGTTCATCGATAGCGGCACCGACGCCCACCACGGGGTGCATGCGGAACGCTTCTGACGCAGTCTGCGCTCGTTGGCTGGGCGTAAGTACCATCCCCCCCCTCCGCTACCCGCAAGTAGAGAATCCGAGAAGGACGAATATCGAGTTCAAGCCGGAACTGACGGCTCCCCAGCCTCGCTCATTTCACTACATCTGCGACTGCCTGCTTCCGCTTTAGTTGGAGCACCCGCACGTCTGGGTCAACAACGATCTTGGTGGGTTCGAACGGGGTCACGATCTCGGCCGGTGCCGATTCGCCAGCAGCTAGCGAAATCGTGGTTCGGCGATCGTCGTAACGGTCTGCTTCGGCCGCATCTTTCTTCCAACGATCCTTCCCATTGGTCGCGGCGACTTCGATCGCCACCCGGCCGGTTCCCTTGTTGCTTACCACGCAACTCGTCGTGAACTCACCGTCAACGCCCACCGTTTTCGCATGCTCGATCGCAAACTCGGGCACCACGACGCTTAAAAACCACTGGCGAGTGAATTCGTCGTAGGCAACAAGATCCTTTGCGTGCTCGCGCATGAGTTCGACGAAGTCTTGCAGTAATGGATAGTCGGGCCCGTCCTTGTAGGTCACGATGAAATCGCGCAGACCTTCATCGAACGATGGTTGCCCCATCATGTCCATCATCATCGTGAAGACCCAACCACCCTTGTCGTAAGTGATGGTCGTATCTCCCGGACGCTCGCCGTCGACCTCGACCATCGCGCGTTCGTCGTCGGGGCGCCGCGCGTTCGCGTACGAGTCCTCGATCTTGCGCAGGAACGCCTGCCGCCCTCGCTCACCGCGCAACTGGCCGAAGAGGCGCGCCGTGGAGTAGTGCGCCATCCCCTCGGAAAGGATGTTGCCGCCTGGGCCGTCACCCGGCATCAAAATGTTGCCCCACCACTGATGCGCTGCTTCATGCGCGGTGATGAGGAATGGTGCGTCTTCTTCTTCCGAGGCCAGCGAAAGGAAACCTATCGCCTCACTGAACACGATGTTTGTGCCAAATCCTTGGGCGTAGCTTGCAAGCCCGGGAAATTCGGTGAGGCGAAGATCTCTCCACGGATATGGATGAAACCACTCGGAGTAATATTTGCGAGCGCCGTCGAGCGCCTCGGACATCGTCCGAACGTTGCGGTCATGCGCTGGCAAGTGCCAGATGCTCGTCGTTTCGCCTTTGTGCTCGTCCCACTTACCCGCAACGACGTTGAAGAAGCGAATCGGGTGATCGGTCTCCCACGTCATGGTGTGACGATCGGGTCCGCTCTCGGCTGGCTCGTCAGAGACTAGGACTCCCGGGCAGTTGGCGCGGTACTCAACCGGCAGCGTCACTTTCGCGCGCACGTTCGTCTGTGCGCCGTATCCAAAGGCTGGACGCGTTCGCTTCTGCCACTCTTCGCGAGCTGGCACCTTTGCTTCCGGGCGGTCCTCCGCTTCGAGCCCGGTGCCATCTTGAAATCCGACCAGTGGCAAAAAGCTGGGCGAAAAGCTATTCAGTACGACGCCCGAAGGCAGGATGAACTCACTGGCACCACTCGCGTTTCGGCTGACCCCTGACGGGAATCGACCGTGATAGCTGAAGCCCACGCGGATGGTTTCGTCTTTCGCGAGTTTCTGCTTCGGCGTGAACACCCACAAGCCAGCGCTGTTGTAGATCGGATGCTCGCGCTTCGTTGTCTCGGGGTCGCCTTTCTTCGCGGTAGCGCCGTCGAACGTCCAGACGAGGTCGTCGAACTCGCCTGGCGTGAGCGCGAAGCGATCGAGCGGCGCGTCTTCGGCGTTCCTCAAAAGATAGGCCCCTTCGACGCGAAACGTGCTCGCGCTCGGATCGAGTTCGAGATCGAGCGTGAGTTCGTCGACAAATGGCTGACGCAGATCGCGCCACGTGTTCACGTTCTTCCGCCAGTAGTCCTTCAGCACTCGACGTTGCGGACCACCGCCCGGGCCAGCGCGGACCAAGACCGCGAGCGTGATGCCTAACACAACGGGCACCACGATGAATGGCAGCACTGGAAGCGCTGCCTTCAGCAGCGGCAATGGACGTCGCCGCCCCGTCGCACCCTGCGGATCGCCTACACGTCGAGGCAGAACGCGCACCGCGATCGCGAACAGCGCGACGGCGGCGGAGATCCACAGCAGGCGATTAAGCACTATCGCTGTTCGGTCGAGTTCAAACGCGCCAAAGTCCGTCCAGCGGACACCGTTCCACAAGTGCCAGTTGAACGTCCAAGTCACCCAACCACGCGTGAACGCCCAACCGGTCAACATGAGAACGCCCAAACCCAGCCCATAGACCGCGAACCGGTTACGTGTGAGCGCCCATGCCAGCGCGATGAAGCCCAGAGTCAACAAAATCGTCGGCAAGAGCATGCACGACCAGACGAGCAGGAACGGAACCGGTGAAGGCGCGATCCACGCGCCGCTTCGAATCCCTTGCACCAAGAAAGAAATGCACACGCCGAGATACACACCGCCAAGCACGGCGATCAAAACAACCGCGCAATTCGCGACAAGTCGTCCCGCGACGATGGCACCGAGTCGCGATCCAGAACTCCCGACGATCGCCGTGGTGCGAGCCTTCTCGTCGCGCGCCAGCGATTCGGTCGCGTAGAATAGCACCAAGAGGATCGAGAGTAGCGTGACGGTGTTGAAGGTCGATGCGGCCATTCCACCCGGCGTGAGGAGAAGCGGCGTGTCGAACGCGCCGGGCACCGCGATCGCCGAACCAACAACCTGCAACACAATGAGCGGAACGAACAGTATGAGGCCCGGCGCGCGACGCAGCTCGCGCACTTCCGCTGAAAGCGCGGCGCGAGCGCTGGCGAACGCGCTTGGCGCCGACTGCACCGATACCGGCATGACCGGTCCGATCTCGCGATCGAGTTCTTTGCGGGCGGCGCGTCGTGCGACGTCATCGCCATCAGCCGCAGCGATCGCAGTCTGCATAGCGACGGGTGCCACGCGGTGCGATCCGCGGAGTCGGAGCGATTCGCGCCACGCCGCCACACCCACCGCGCCGAACCCAAGGACGAGCAGTGCGACGCGATTCGCGAGCATCATGCCATCGAGCGCGATTGAGGTCGTGTTGTAATACGCGGCACCACGATCGACCTTGAGGTACGTCTCGGTGAGCCAGCGCACTCCGGTCGGGTCGACGGCTTGTAGTGCGCGATTCGCCCACTGCGGGAGCCATTCTGGCGAGAAGTTCCATACGAAGAACACACAGCCGAGCAGGGTGGTGACAGGCAGCAAGAAGACGAGCACCGATTGACGCGAAATCGAGCCGAGCGCGAAGCTCACGCCGCCGAAGAACACGATCGGAACCCCGAGGAATACAAGCGTCGGCCAGAGGTAATCGCCGAGTACGAACGCGCCGCGGACTTTCTCTGGTTCGTCTACCGGATAGAGCTGCATGAACAGCATGAGAAGTGCGAGCTGCACCGCGGCGATCACGAAATACGCAGCGAGCTGCCCAAGGAATCGCCCCCACATGTATTCGCGCGGAGACAGCTGCGTCGAGTGCAGCAGCGCGCCGACGCGAGCGTTGTCGTCTTCGATCACCGACATGCCAAACGCGATCGCAATGAAGAACACGTAGAACAACGAGAACATCAACATCTGGGTGAACGCAATGTTGAACATCGAATTGACGTGCGGACGCTCAGCACCGACGGAGGTTCCGCCAGAGGAGATCGTCACACCACCAGCGATGAAGCCCCACGCGAGGAAGGCCAAGATGACGAGCAGCACCCACGTCGAGACACGGCGCCACGCGGTACGGAACTCATGCGTCGCGACGGTCGTCGTCCGACCGAACGATTCAGTCAAGCCGCACCTCCCGACATCGACGCACTGTTCGCGGCGGCATCTGCTTCGTCCATCACACCGAAATACACGTCCTCAAGCGTGGGCGGGACCGAGCGAAATCCGTGCGGCACGCTTGTGCCGTTGCCGACCGCTTGACCGTGCAAATCGCCTTGAATTCGCACGCGGAAGTCGCTGCCTTCCATCAATACCGCTTGCGTCACGCGATGCGCTGACCGCACGGACGCGAGCCCGTCCGGCGCAACGACACCCTCGAACACGCGTCCCTCGAGTCGTTGACGCGCCTGCGCTGTCGCGCCGCTCGCAACGCAGCGACCGCTGCGAATAATCGCGAAGCGTGGACAAAGCGTTGCAATGTCTTCCACGATGTGGGTCGAAAGCAAGACGATGCGATCGCGCCCAAGTTCGGCGAGGAGGCGGTAGAAGCGTTGACGCTCCTCGGGATCGAGTCCGGCGGTCGGCTCGTCAACCACCAGCAATCTCGGATTACCCGCGATGGCCTGCGCGATGCCGAGGCGTTGGCGCATGCCGCCCGAATACTCCTTCACTTTGCGCCGCGCCGCTGCCGACAGGTTCACGCGCTCGAGCAGTTCGGCGACAAGTTTCTTCCTGCCTTGCGCCGCGCTTACACCTTTGAGTCGCAACAAAAAGTCGAGCATCTGCGCGCCGGAGAGCGCCGGGTAGAAACCAAAGTCTTGAGGCAGATACCCCAAATTCCCCCACACCGCTTTCGGGTTCCTCGTGATGTCAACATCGTCGAGCGTCACAGAACCACCGGTGGCTTCAAGGAGGCCGGCGACGATGTTCATGAGCGTGCTCTTGCCCGCACCGTTGGGACCGAGCAGGCCAAACAGTCCGTTCGGGATCTCGAGGGAAACGCCGCGCAGCGCCGCGACCGGTGTACCGCTGGAGGTGGGATAAATCTTGACGAGGTCACGTACTACGAGCATGGATGGCTCCAAAGGCTAGCGAATAGAGAGTCATTTCATCACGCCGGCGAGAGAAATTCTGAACTCAGTGCTGAGACACCGAGCGTCGTCGACACGGACTACATCGAGAATCGTTGACACCCGCCGCGCAGGCGGAAGACAGGCCGCAAGTTGGGCTTGAGAGTTGGGGAAATAGCGGGGAGAAACGCGATGCAACAGCCAAATGATCGATTGACGTTGAATGAATTGGATAGGCAAACCGACTGCGGGGCGGATGGGATGCGAGAGATGGACGTCGCCACGGAGACGGCGACGGATGACAGCGGCCCGTTCGCCTGTCGGGACTAGGCGTACGGCAAACACCGCTGAAGGTAACCGCTGGTCGGTCGCTACGGCTGCGGCCGACTACTCCGCACTGCCTGATCGTCGATTTGTAGATCAGTCCGGTTCGGACGAACCCGTCAACAAGAACTCCTGTTTCCACCAGCGCAGCCACGACCCCGGCGAACCACCGGGGCCGTGGCTTTTCTTCACGTGATGCCAAACGTGTACAACAACGACGCGCGGCTGTCGCGCCGGAGATGTACACCATGCTTCATTCTGCGCTTGTTGCCTCAATCGCGACGCTATTTGCTGCTGCTCCTCCGAGTAATTCCGGACCTCCCGCAACAACCCCTGCAGTTACGGCGCGCGCCGACAACTTCGCGAGTGATGTTGCGGACATCGCAGCCATCGCGAAGCCAATCGTCGATCGCTATCAGCTCCCCGGTCTCGCCATCGCCGTTGTATCCGACGAACGGCTGGTCGCTCTCGGTACCGCTGGAGTTCGCGAGCGCAACGGAAAGGATCGCATTGAGCGTGGAGATCGCTTTCATCTCGGCAGTTGCACGAAGGCCGTCACTGCGACGTTAGCTGCGGAACTGATTTCCCGCGGCTCGCTCGGATGGCAGAAGACGGTGGGCGAACTCCTTGGACCAAGTCTCCCCAACATGCACGAGGCGTGGAAGCTAGTGTCGCTTGAGGAGCTACTGCACCATCGCGGCGGTGCACCGGCGTCACCGAATGCCAACGACTGGGGCGCGGCATGGAAGTGTGAGGGATCACCAGAGGAGTGCCGCGCGGAATTCGTTGCAAGCATGCTCGCACGACCACCCGCGCAAGCGCGAGGGACCTACGTCTATTCAAACCAGGGTTACGCAATCGTTGGTCGGATGTGTGAGATCGCGGCGGGGAAGGACTGGGAGTCGCTCCTCGTCGAGCGTGTGCTGGCACCACTCGGCGTAACGAGTGCTGGGTTCGGCCCGCCCTGGAAGGCAACAGCTAGGCAGGCACCGCGCGGTCACTCAAAAACTGGCGAGGTCAACGATATCGACAACCCGGCCGCCATTGGTCCAAGTGGAACGCTCCATCTCACGATGGAAGACTGGGCTCGCTTCATCGCGCTGCATCTGCGCGGCGAGACCAAGGGCGGACTTGGTGTGACAGCCAACGATTTCAAGCGCCTGCACACCGCGGCGGATGGCGACAAGGAGCAATACGCGTGCGGTTGGACCGTCGCGGAGCGACCGTGGGCTGGCGGTGACGGCAAGACCGGCCGAGTGCTGACTCACTCGGGGAGTAACACGGTGTGGTTTTGCGTCGCGTGGCTCGCACCAGATCGACGCTTCGCTGTGATAGTCGCGTGCAACCAAGGTGGAGACTACGCAGCGAAGGGGTGCGACCAAGCCGCAGGTCAAGCACTCAGGTGGTGGCAAGAACAGAACGCGGCCGCGACCAAGTCCGGTCCAGCAATTGATAAGTGAATTGCGCTTGGAATCGCGCGTTGTAGTAGTACGCTCTTGCCATGCTGCATCGCCGCGCGTTCATTGGCCAAGGTTTTTCCGCCGTCGCGCTCGGGGTACTCGCGCAGTCGGCGCGTGCGGCGTTCGTCGACGGCGTCGGCACCGGGAACGGCGTTGCTCCACCGCGCCGACGTGATCACCCGATCCTCGCAATCCGGCCGTCGGTGAGTCCATACATCGTCGGCGGTATTCCGTTCGCCCCGACATGGTTCGGCGACGTCTTTCCGCACAACAAACTACCGTTTCACCAGTGCGAATCATGCGATCCGCCACCGCCCGTAGACGAACACGTCGACGTCGCAATTGTTGGCGGCGGGCTCTCGGGTCTTGCAACCGCTTGGTTCTTGCGCGACGCGAAACCCGTGGTCTTCGATCTACGTGAACGCTTCGGCGGCAACGCGATGGGCGAGTCGTGGAACGGCGCGCCCTACTCGCTCGGTTCCGCTTACTTCATTGTGCCCGACAAGGGATCGAGCCTGGACACGCTCTACGCTGAACTCGGGGTCTACGAAGACGCGCGCGTCGACAAGGGTCCGCTCGCATTTGAGTGGGAGCACGTACTGACCGAGAACGTCTGCGTGGCGAACTGCACGCCAGAAGAGCTCGCGGCTGCAGCGGCGTACCAAGCGCGGGTAAAGTACTTCGCGTTCGAGCAATATCCCGAGATACCGCTGCCGCCGAAGAACGACGCTTGGATTCGCGAACTCGACGGCGGATCGCTCCACGACGACATCGTGCAACATTGCGGGAGCCTGCCTGTCGCGCTGCGCGAAGCGATTCAGGCATATTGCTATTCATCGTTTGGCGCTGGCTGGGATCAGATCTCGGCAGCTGCGGGATGGAACTTCATCGCAGCCGAAGAGTTTGGCCGAATCGTGCTCCCGGGCGGCAATGCCGGACTCGCGTCGCGCTTCTGGTCCCGACTGCATGCGCTCGAGACACCAGGCCAGCCGTCACGATTGCGTTCGAGCGCCTTGGTTGAGAACGTGCGGGTGAACAGCGACCACGTGCTCGTCCGTTGGCGCGACGCCGACGGACAGCGCCGCACGTTGTCGGCGAAGCATGTCGTCATGGCAAATGCCAAGCACCTTGTTGAGCGCATGGTCGATGGACTTGCCACGCTCGATCCAGACAAAGCGAATGTGATACCGCTGGTGCAAACAGCGGCGTACATCGTGGCGACTGTCCTGTTGAAGAAGCAAGTCGATGTTCCGTACTACGACAGCTTCTTACTACACGACGCAAGTTTCCCGATGGATGACGTCGCGTTCGAACGCGACCGTCGCATCGTTGACGTGGTCGACGGCACGTTTGCGCAGCAACCTTCGTCGCGCGACGTGCTCAGTTTTTTCTGGCCCCTGCCCTTCGCCGCTGCTCGGTTCACGATGATCCAAGAGACGGATTGGAAGGCCTACGCCGACCTCGGTGCGCCGCAGCTCCGCCGGGCACTCGGAGATCTGAAGATCGACCCGAGTGACATCGTCGAAGTGCGACTCACACGTTGGGGTCATGCGATGCCAATCGCAGCGCCGAACGCCATCGGCACCGGGACGGCTGAGCTCGTTCGTCGCCCTATCGCCGAGAAACTTTGGTTCGTCAATCAGGACAACTGGCTGCTTCCTGCGGTCGAGACCTGCCTTCAAGAAGCAGAGACATGGTCGGCTGAGATCCTCAAACGACTGTGATTGTGTGAGTCACTGGAGTTTCACGCGCGGAAAACCGCGCGTCGATGGCAGCTTTCGCCGAGACGTTATTGAGCGACTGCTGACGCGCCGATCAGCGCCAGCAGGCGGCCGCTGGCGGTGCCATCGCGACGGTGCGAGAAAAAGTGGATCGGGTCGGAAACCGTGCAAAGCGGCTCGCCGTCAATGTTCACATCCACCAGCCCGGCGCGGCGAAGCAGACTTCGGACCGCGCCATGACAGTCGACCCGAAGGTGGCCGGTTCGAACGACATGCTCTTCCAGCCCCGCACCGACAAAGGCGGTAGCGACTTCCTCGCCAACCTCGTATCGCGAGCACGAGACTGAGGGCCCAATCGCTGCAAGCATCGGGCCTGACGAGCGGGCACGAACCGCCTCGACTGCCCTCTCCACCACACCCGCGACGATCCCGCGCCAACCGGCGTGCACGGCTGCGACGGTGCCGGTATCCGGCGAAGCGAGGAGGACGCCAACGCAGTCAGCGGTACGAATCGCTACCGCGCGGCGCGCGTCGCTACTGACAATCGCATCCGCCTCGGGCAGCGGAGAGCTCTGCCTGCTGTCCATTGGTTCGGTCCGGTCGCCGTCCAGTGCTGCCGCACCGTGGACTTGGCGGGCGCAGATTGCTATGCGCCCACCGAGTCCGCAGGCATCAAGCAGTTGACGAAGCCGCAACGCGTATACGTCCTGCCCCACCTGAACTTGCGGCGTCGGCAACGCCAAATCAAAGTTCGAGTTACCAACACCGACGCGCGTCGAAAATCCATGTCCGAAGCCAGCTTCGGACAGGATCGACGATTGGAAAACGACGACGCCGTTGGGCGCTACAACTCGACGTAACTCGCTCATGGCCCCACGCATGATCCCCACGCATGAGGAGTGAATCGCCGCTCAACTGAAGTACTCAACTGAAGCACTCAGCCGAGACCGTAGACGCCACCGACTCGACCCTTCTTGCCGTCTTTCTTGATGTCGGAACCGACCCGCTTCACAGTGTTCGCGCGAACGAGCAGGGTGAAGTTGAGATTTCGACGATCGCCGGCCGCGTCAAACGCCTTCTTAATCTCACCGGCGGACGCCTTCCCGCCCTTCTGGCCGATTACTTTGCGCACCGCGTCGGCGACCGACATATCAGCGTGCTTACCGGCGGAGTTCTTCGTGTTCGGTCCGCGCTTGCGCTTCCCATTCGACTTCGCGGGGGCCGCGGTCGTGGAGGTTTTCCCGGCTGGGCGGCCGCGCTTCGGACGCGCTGCAATGGAGGTGCCAAACGCGCCTTCCATCGCCTCGAGTTGTTTCATCAGGTCGCCTCGCTTCGAGACGAGACGATCTTCGATCGCGCCACGGAGTTTGAGGAGGGCGTGAATATCAAGGTCGGCTCGGTTGACTTGCTCTAGAAGCGTCTCAGTAGTTGCCATGAACAGGATCTCCAAATATCGAGGAAACGAGTAAGGTTGGAGATGCTAACCGATTCTTACGATTGATGATCGACCACGCGAAAATTCACAGCAAGAGCTAACAGCTTGTGACGCTCGTCACGACTTCGCGAGCGCGGCCGCAATATCGCGACTCAGCGCTGCTTGCGTCGCGGCTTCGCTTGTCAAACCCACATGACTCGCAGTAATTTTCCCGTCTTTGCCGACCACAACGCTATGTGGGATAGGGCCTACGCCGTAGCGCCGGCTCGTTGCGTTGCCTTTCAGTAGCACCTGCACAGAGAGCTTTTGAGCGGTGAGGGCGCGCTGAACCTTGTCCCGAGTTTCGCTGTCGTCGATGTCGATCACTAGGAGGACGGCGTTACTTCCAGCCTTCCGAACCGCCTCAGCAGCAACCGGGAGGGCGCGCTGGCATGGCGCGCACCAGGAAGCCCAAAACTCCAGGACGACGACCTTGCCCCGGAAGTCGGAGAGGCGAACGGTTCGACCCGCTAGGTCGGTGAGGGCGAAGTCTGGTGCCAGCGCGTTCGACAGAGGCGCAGAGACCGGAGTCGTCGGTGCTGGCGGCGCGGCGACCGGCGTTGGGGAAACCGGGGCTGACGCTGACGCGACGAGCCCCGCAAGAATGACGGTTTGAAGCGAAAACATGATCTTTCCACCATCGGCAAATATCCCTCTCTCGCAGCAACACCGAGGTTGCCGGTTTCTACGAGCGTCGCCTATAGACCGCTCCTCGGAACTCACGAAGCTGCGAGCAGTCCGCGTCGCGGGTACAGTCGGACCTTACTCCTTTCGCGAAGGGGTACGGGCAAGCCGATCTGTCCGTGCCCCTTCATTTTTGCTGGTTCACCGATAGGCATCCGCGAGCGCCTCCATCGCGCCGCCGGTCAGGCGAGGCTCGCGCTTGGTCCCGTCAGCCCCAGCCGACTGCTGGCGAGGAAGCCGATCGGCAGCGATGTTGCACCCGCGATCGCGAGGTCGGCGATCGCCTCTCCGACCACCGGCGCGAATTTGAACCCGTGGCCACTGAACCCGCACGCGACGATCGCTCCGGTTGTGGCATCAACGTCAATGATGAAGTGGCCGTCGGGCGAGTTCGTATACATGCATGTGCTTGATCCACTCACGCTTCGTGCCGCGCGCGGAAGCACTCGCGTCACGGCGTCACGAATCAACGCTATCTCTTCCGCGATCGGTCCGCGCTCAACGGTCGTTGGGTTCGAGACGGTCCCCTTACCGTGGAGCGCGACTTTCATCCCGCTCGGACCATCAAGCGTTGGATGCGGCGGGATTCCGTACACCGAAGTTCCGTCGTGCTGATCGACGAGCCAGATTGGCAACTGCGGCGACGAATGCGCTGCGCGGTCTACATCTTCACATTCAAACCAGGCAACCGGCTGCCGCGTGACCCGCAGGTGCGCTGCAACGGATCGCACCAACGAGCTCGTCCACGCACCCGCCGTCACAACGAGACGTGCGCACGAGAACGCGCCTCGCGAAGTCTCAACGCGAAAGCCACTGTCGGTCGAATGCCACGCGATCACGCACGCGTCCTCCAAGATCCGCGCGCCGGCAGCAACCGCGAGGCGTATGTGCGCACGCGTCGTCGCTTCAGGGCGTACAAAGCCAGCGCCGGGTTCCCAGAGCGCCACGTGATCGTCGGGCAGCGCGAACTGAGGAAAGCGCCGTCGCAGTCGAGATGCGTCGAGCATTTCGTGGGGAATGTCATACGAACGAGCGGCCAGTTCGCTCCCGCGCACAACCTCGGAGTCCGCTCTGCCGCCGAACAAGGCGCCGCACGGAACGAGGAGCGACTCACCCGAATCGCGCTCAAGCGCGCGGAAGAGTTCGTACGAGCGACGAAGGAGCGGCACGTAGTCAGGGTGCTCGAAGTACGCTTGGCGAATGACGCGGGAGTGACCGTGACTCGACCCACGGGCGTGACCGCAGCGAAACTGTTCGATGCCAAGGACACGGGCGCCTCGCGCTGCCGACTGCCGCGCGAGATGCATGCACGCTGCGGCACCCATAGCCCCGCAGCCGAGCACGATGAAATCGAAGTGGTCTTCTGCCGCGCTCAGTTCCAATCCCCAAGGAGCGAAGCGAGATCTGCGGCATTGACGGTTCCGTCGAGGTTGAGATCTGCGATGGAACCGGCGCTGCCCCACGCGCCTAACAAGATGGCGAGGTCGGCGGCGTCGACGTTCCCGTCGAAATCCAAATCGCTGGAGCGGACGTCGCGAGCGGAGACGGTGAGAGTCACTTCCTGTATTTGGGAGAGGCCCGAACTGTCTGTACCCGTCAGCGTCAGCGTGTGCGTACCGGGGCTCAAACGGTTCACTACGAAGAGGCGGCCGGTGCCGAGCGCGCCATCAATGTCGGAAGTCCAAGACACGCTCGACTCGGGGAGCAGCTGGTCGTCCATATCCCACGCAGAAGCTTGCAACACGACCGATGCGAACTGCGGCACGGTGATGTTCGCGTTCGGCGAAATGATGTTCACGTCTGGAGGCGTGCCGAGACCAAACATCATGCCGACGGGGAATTCACCATCGACGATGTTCATGCCATCCGACACACGCACCTTCACGATGCCGTTTGGACCGATGCTCTGCGGAACATTCGATGTATTGAAAACGAAGCTGTTCTCCGCGCCGGAAATCTCGTTCGAAAGGTTCACCGAGAGCGGCACCCAAGCGTCGCCGCCATCGGGGCTGTAGAGAAGCATGGCGGTCAAGGCGTCACCATCTGCGTCCGACGCGGCCCAGCGGACCTCGACGTCACCGTCGAGCGCCGCCGCGGCGTCGACTCCGCCAACGCCAGCGACCTGCTTAGGCATCGCGGATCCGATCGCTGTCACAGCGGCCGTAGGCGCGTTCGCGCTTCGGGCCTGGGTCGCGATTACTTTGCGACTAACAATGTCTTTCACACTCACCGACGCGATTGATTTGCCTGCGACCGTCTCGGGCAGCAAGGCGTAGAACGGCGTGCGCGATAGAAGGCCATTCCCGCTACAGCACTCGCGTGCTGTGCCGGTACGCATGCGAATCGATGTCAGTAGCTGACCACCGGCGTCGAACGCCGAAACGATGACATCACCCGCTGGATCGCTCGTGGTGGGCTCAGCCAGATCAATTCGCTGGGACTGCTCAAGCACAATCACGCCGCGGTCGTGCTGGTATTCGCCCGCAATGCGCAAGCAGCGCTCGCCGCGCGGAGAGTCACTCGCGCCGCCACCACCCTCAAGCGAGTCATTGTCTGACGTGCAGGCCGAGCGATCGTCATTGATGCAATCGTTGAACGTGCCCGGCGCTACCCATGCCGCGTTCGTGAGTTGCCCTGCATACATAACGTCTTTCTTCGTCGTGATCATCACGGGCGGAAGAGCGAGCGGATCGAGAAGCTGCGAGAGCACGTCGAAACCGACGGTGCCAATCGTGAGCGAGTTGTGCTGCTCACCCCAGCAGTGGCCAATCTCGTGCGCGAAGGTGCGCTGGAATCGCGAGGCCTCGGTGTTGCCGAAGGCGACGGCGCTCGGAATGCCGGACGCCTGTCCGTTGCCGCTATAGGGGTTCCCGGGAAGCCAACCGAACACAAACTCTGGCTTCGGATATCCCGCTGCGGGAATCTGCGTGTTGCGGATGTCATTGAGCTTGTTGAGGAGCGAGCTACTCGAGTTATTGATCGCCGAAGTCCAGGTCAGCGCGCCGAGCGGCGAGCGGTGATAGTTCCAATCACCAGTTTTATAGATGCCGCGCAGGAACGCATCGCCGGTTCCCGGTGCAACCATGTTCTGAGGCGGCTCGCCGCCGCTGGGCGTGTAGTTGATCGAGACATACGCGAGTTCGACCATTTTGCGGCAGAGGAAGCTCTTGTTGAGCGCCGCACCCGAGTTGTTCGCGTAGTCTGATTCCACGACCGTCCGGAGTGGATTGACAGTGACGAAGAAGTCGACGTCCGACGACTGCGGCGGCACGCAGAAGAAGTTCAGGGTGTCATTTTCGTTGATGCTGTTCGGCACGAGCGGCGCGTTGATCGGTCCGTTCGTCGAGAAGAACGGCGACCCCGGGATTTCAACGCCATCCGCAAACACGCGCAGCTCGGCGTCGACGTTCGCGACCGCCGCCACCGCGGCAGTCACGCCCACCTTCACTCGGACGACCGTGGCGTTCTTCGCAATGAGCGCCAGCGATCCAGTCTGAATTGCCTGGTTAACCTCGACGCTCGTGACTGTGAGATCGGCCGCTCCGAGCGCGGCACCCTCAAGAAAGAGCGCGGTCGCGCCAGCGATCGCGAAGCGAACGGACGTCGCAGAACTGACTGAGCGGTGAGCTGCCATGGAGCGTGAGTACCTTCCTGAGAAGTTCGACACACGGCGACGGGGATAGCGCGGATGCCCGATCCGTTCCGGTGTGCGGGTGAAGCTTGCGCGAAGGACGCCTGCTGTGCCAGCGATGTTTCCGGAACGGACGTATAAACCCGGCGGATTCCACTGCCACGATGAGCCGCTCTACGAACTCCGCCCCGCCTCGCTCGCCTCTGGCGATCTTTCTGCGGTTCCTCCGCTTTGGCGCGGGAGCCTGGGGGGGACCGGCCGCCCAAATCGCGGAGCTGCGTCGCGAACTCGTTGATCGGGAAGGGTGGGTAGATGCCGACCGCTTTCGCCGTGCGCTCGCGGTCTACCAAGCGCTTCCGGGCCCGGAAGCCCACGAGCTGTGCTGCTGGCTGGGCATGATCGCGGGCGGCCGCGCCGGAGCGCTCGCTGCGGGACTTGGCTTCATGTTGCCCGGGTTAGTCCTGATGCTTGGCGCATCGTGGCTGTACGTGAGCTTGGGAACGGAGTCCGGCATCGGAACCGATCTGGCGCGCGCCGCATTCGCGGGTGTGCAAGCAGCAGTCGTCGGACTCGTCCTCGTTGCGACCATTCGCCTCACGCGCTCGATCGTCCCACAGGTCGGACGCGAATCGGGGCAACCCCGTTCACTGCGCGCATGGGCTTGGTGCTTCGCCGCGCTCGGGGCGTTCACCCAATCCATCGGTGCGCCATTCTGGATCGCGCTTCTTGCCGGAGGGATAGGGCTGTCGTTGGCGTCCCGCCGACGCGCGACTGCCGCTGGGGTCGCGCTGCTCATAGGGCTCGCGTGCGCCGCGTCGTTCCGCAGCGCGCTTCCAACGGTTCATGAGCCGCAGAGTCAACATGGTGAAGCACAGGTCACGCCGACAAGACTCTTCGCCGTTGGACTCACGGGCGGCCTTGTGACCTTCGGCGGCGCATACACCGCCATCCCCGTGGTGCGCGACGCGGCGACTGGAACGCACGGATGGATCGACGAGTCGCAATTCCTCGACGGACTCGCGATCGGCGGCGTGTTGCCAGCCCCACTGGTGATCTTCGTAACGTTTGTCGGCTATCTCGGTGGCGGGCTGAGCGGCGCGCTCTTGATGACGCTCGGCATGTTTCTGCCCGCGTTCTCCTTCACGCTCATTGGCCACGAGTTCTTCGAGCGCCTCGTCGCGCGCAAGGCAATCCACGCGTTCCTAGACGGCGTTGCCTGCGCCGTGTGCGGAGTCATCGCTGCGACTGCGGTGGTACTGTTTGTCGAACTTGCTGGACTAACAAACGCCAATGCTGCGGCGAAGCCTCACGCTGCGGGACTTGTCGCAGTCGCGCTCGTCGCGTCCGTCGCGCTGCAGCGGCTCCGTTTCCGGTTCGCGGTGCCGCTGGTCCTCGTCGTCGCAGCGCTCGCCGGAATGCTGCTGTTTGCCGAATGAGTGGTGAGCAGTCCGGTTGTGACAACCGCCCACGCTGAGAGCGCGGGCGGTTGGAATCGTCCAAGTCGGCCGTCCGTGGCCAACGCGTCGCGTGATTGCTCACGCTGCGCGAGGACGGTCCGTGTCGTCGTCTGCACGTCCGAAGACGTTTAGGTCGCGAGCGAGGTCCTCCATTCGCCGACTCACATCGTCGAGCGCTCCCAGCGCCAGACGGATCGGATCGACAGGATGCTCGGGCAACCGGTTCCTGAATTGCTCGACGTACTCTGCAAAGAAATACGTCGCGGGGGGCTCGACTTCCGTGAAGTCATCGCGGTCGATACCGACGAGCCTCAGACCAGAGCGATTGACCATTTCCAGGCTCCTTCCGTGGTGCCGTGCGGCGTCCGCCGCCTGATGCGTCATCCTGACACACGAACGATCGGCCGGTCATCGACGCGACTTTCGTCGCTGGTTCGATTCGTCGGTGATTGAGGAGTTCGCGCGAGATCCCGAACGCGCAGCAAAGCGCATCGCTCGCTGCCACCTCGGCAATTCTCAGACCGCGCCAACTTCGTCGAACTTTCGCTTCGCTCGCGCCAAACGTCCGTACACGACCAGAGCGCCCGCGATACCCAGCCCAGCGACGCCCGAGAACAGCATTCCCGCAGCTTGGAGCCGATCGTTGGCTGGCGTTTGCGGTACGAGTGACGAAAAGGTCACGCGACCGGGCACAGCGGCGCTACCCGCAATTGTCGCCTTCGGAAGATCACCTCGGCCGCGCAGCAATTTTCCCGACTCATTCGCCATCGTCGTCGCCACCGTGTCGAGCGCGATCATGGCAGTCTCCGCATCAGGTGCCGACGCGACGAGTCGGATCGAGCCAGGGCCATCCGAGTCGACGTGAATCCCGTCCATCCACGCGGCGATCTGGTGCGCCCCACCGAGCGTGCTGACGCCGCGCTCGAAAAGCCGGCGCTGCACGACGGAACGGAACGCTTCGTCCTTGAGCGCCGCCTGATGAGCAGCCTGCCACGCGGTGCCAGCTTCCGGCGTGATCCGCTCGCCATCGCGCAGCTTCGCGACCAAGTCAACACTGGCGACCGACGGCACGGGCCAGACGGCGGCGGCCGCGAACCAAGAACCAACCGCGACTGCTGCGGCAGCGAACATACACCAACCAGACGCGATCAACGTGCGGGACCGGATCGATCGACTGAGCTGCCGCTGCTCGCTTGCCGCGAGCATTTCTTGAACGTGACGAAGCTCCTCGCGCTGACGCTTGAGTAGTCGTTCCTCTTCCTGTGCGCCAATGTGCGCCGACTCCGATGCCTCGCGCTTTCGCTGGCTGTCGCGTGTCGCTTGAGCGCGACGGAGCACCCGCGCCTGATCGAGGCGCTCCTTCCGCTTTTTGAGGAGTTTCCCGACCTCGGCGAATCGACGTGACTTTTCCTCGATGCGCGACTCAAGCGTGCGCTGATTCGAGTCGTCGACCGTTTTTGTTTCGCTGATCTGCGTCGCCAAGACTTCGGAGCGGCCCAGCTCCTCGGCCGCGATGAGTTCGGCCTCGTGGAGCTTCGTCTCCAACGACGTGATCGTCGCGGAAAGCACGTTGACCTTGCTTCGCGTCTCGTCAAGCTGACCCTCCAACTGCGCTTGACGATCGGCGCCCGCCGCCTGCGACCGAACCCGCTGCTCGAGTTCGCGAAGCTTGCGCTCCTGCTCACTCGCGACCGACATCGCCGCCGCCCCGCGTTCGAGCTGTGGCGCCTGATCCGCGACCGACTGGGCGAGCGCCGCGAGCTTGTGGCCCGCAAGCTGGAGACTCTGCCGCGTAGCGTCGAGCTCTGCAGTGCGCTCCGCGATTCGACTCTCCAGTGCGCCGACCTGCGCAAGTTCAGTCTGCTTCGCGCGACGCAGCTCTTCCTCAAGACTTTGGATCGCCGCGTCGCGAGCGACCGCTGCATCGGAGGCGAGTGCGAGCCGTTCGAGCATCGCTTCGGCGTCGCGCTCGAGTGTGAGCTTCGCGGCTCGTACGGATTCACGCTCAGCCTCGATCGCCGCAACACGGTTGCGCGTCGTCGTCAGCTCGTCGCGATCTTTCGCTGCGTCAGCGGCTGCTCGCGACTCCCGCACCGACAATTCGTCGCGCAGCGCTGCAAGGGCCGCGTGCTCGTCCGCGAGCCTGCGCGACTCGATCATGAATCGCTCGCGCTCAGCCGAGATGAGCGCACTCTGCTCTGCCGCAGCGTGTGCTTGCGATTCAACATCGTGGGCCCGGTCGGCGAGACGCTGCCGCTCCGCATGCGCAGCTTCCGCCATTGCTCGAAGTTGCGCCTCGCGCGCGGTCAGCATGGCGTCCGCCGCGTGGAGCGCTTGTTCTCGCGCGTCGACTTCCTGCGATCGCTGGTCGTGGCGCTGTATCTCTTCCGCGCTCACGGTCTGGACGGTACGAAGCCGCGCGATTTGCCGTTCGACGTCCGCGATGAGCGCGAGCACATCTTCGTGCGAGCGCACTGGTTCTTGCGCCGGCTGAACAACATCACTGACGACGGGCTGATCCATGGCGGAGTCCTCTACAACGTGACCGTGCGGCGACGTCGACCGCGAGTGAATGCTCGCGCCGATCGAGGCGCTGCTGGCCTTATCGGCCGGCGGAGCGACCGACTGAATCCGTACCATTGACGCGATCGGTAGAAACCCACCGCCGCACTTCGGTCAGCGCTTTCCGAGGGCCCAGCGAAGTTCGGGACGCCGAAGCGCGAACGTCGCAGCGATCATCACGCAGCCACCAACGGTCATCAGCACGCTGAGTTCCCGGACCGCAGCCCACCAACCGGCGTGCACGGCGGGAAACACGATCCAGCGGACCACGACGATGGCGCCACCCATCGCTGCGCTCGCAGCGAGCGTGGCGAGCCACGAGGTCGCGACGTCTCGATCGACGATTGGACCGACGCGCCGACGAAGTATCGCCAAGAGCACCGCGCACTGGATGACTGAGCATCCGGCCGTGGACCACGCGAGCCCCGCTTCGCGCAGGGGCGTGAAGATCAGTGTTAGATTCAGCGTGAGATTCAAGACGACCATACCTACAGAGACCTTCGTCGGTGTTACTGAGTCGCCCGCTGCGTAGAACGCGCGGGTGAGCACATTGACTGCGGAGTAACTCCAAATCGCAGGGGCGTAGCCGATCAGGATGAACGCGACGCGCTTCGTGTCCTCAATCGTGAATCGCCCACCTTCCAAAACCGTCGCGACTGCGGGGCGCGCCAGGATCATCAATCCGACGCTGGCGGGCAGACCGATGTATATGACCAGACGCAGTCCGCGACGGAGCGTTGCCAGATACGCCGCGCGATCGTTCGCTTGTCGCGACAGCACTGGAAAGATCGCGCTCGCGACCGCGATACCAAAGACGCCGAGGGGAAATTCGTAGAGGCGCTGGGCATTCGCGAGCGCTGCCATCGCGCCTTCTTGGAGCGGGAACGGCACGCTGAAAATCGTTGGCCCCACGACCGTGGGCCAACTTGCGATCAGCCCGTCGAGAAACGTGTTGACTTGAAGCACGCCAAGCCCGAGCATCATCGGAACCGCTTTCGCGAGCGTTTGCTTCAGGGACTTCCACGCTTCTGCATCGCGCAGGTTGACGCCGCGGAAGCTGAGTCCGAAGCGGCGCGCCGCCCAAAGTGCCCACACAAGCTGCACGACCCCCGCAAGCACGATGCTCGCGCCGACATACATCGCGTGAGTCGCTTGACCGTGGACGCCAGCGTGCGCCCCGTTACTGAAGTACGGAAGAAAACCGAGAGCCGTGCCGACGATCGCAAGATTGAGAATCACCGGACTCGCTGCGGTTGGCCCGAAGCGATCATGTGATTGAAGCACGCTGCCGATCACGGCGACCATGCACACGAGCGGCATGTACGGCAGCATCACCATCAGCAACTCGTAGCCAAGTTGGCCCAGACGCAATGACACCGGCGCGATGATCGTGCCGCCGAGCGAAATCGGCTGTCCGACGAACGTCACTTCCGCGGCAGGCGTGTGCGCGTGAAGCCAGAAGAGTCCAATCTCCAGCACGATCACCACGGCGTTCAGGACCAGCGCCATCCAGACCAGCGTGAGCGACGCAAATCGCCGCGCGCGTTCGGGATCTTCCTGATTGAGCTTCGCGTAGACCGGAAGAAACGCTGCGGTGAGAGCACCTTCGCCGAACAGACGCCGAAACAGATTCGGCACCATGAATCCAAACGAAAATGCGTCCATCACCGCGCCGACGCCGAAGGCCCGCGCCAGCGTCGCGTCTCGCGCTAACCCCGTCACCCGCGAGACGAGCGTGAGCAGCGTAAACGTACGTGCGTTTTTTTCGAATCGGTCGCCGGACATCCTGTCGCCGTGTTCGTCCGAAACTCGTTTCGCAGCTCGTTCACTCGCGAGCCCGCGATCGCCGCATCCTGCGGCCAATGACTATCAACTCTCTGAAACGAACGCAGCGCTCGAGACTCGTAACGTCGCCGACGAGCTGCGCGGATCGACCCGTCGCCCGTCGATGACGACGTGGCACGTGCGATCGCCCTTCGCGAATTCAACGCTGGCTCGTTGCGGCATCATCTCGCGCGACGTCTCGCGCCAACCGTTCTCGCTGAACCGCTTGGAAGTCTCGTCGGTCACGACCACCACGTTCTTCACGTCACCCCAAAAGACGAACCAGCCGCCCGAAAGCGTGCCACCTGAGCGCTTCAGTTCCGACGAAAAGACGACCTGCATATCAACCGGAATAGGCACGTCGCTTTCAACCAACATCGTGGGCGTGCTGGAGCAGCCCGTGACGAGGGCTACGCCGAGAACGAGCGTGATCGAGCCGAGGGTGAGGCGTCGCACTTCCGCAGTTTAGAGCAGGTGAACCGATTGCGTTGGAAGGTCGGTCACCGGCACGCTGCGACCGCGCGGGCTGCGGCGAGCCGGCCCGATCGCAGCGCGCCGTTGATCGACGCATCGGTGCAATGATCGCCAGCCACGTGCACGCCGCGGATCTCGATCGGACGCGGCGGAATCGCATCTCCGGGGTGTTGCCGAGGAACCGCGCGGGCGATCCGGTCGAGCCGGAGGAGCTCCCACGATGCCGTTGCGCCCGCGCCAAACCAACCGTCAAGTTCGCGCCTCATCTCCGACGCGATTTCGCGTTCACTCGTGACGCCGCGCGATATTGAATTGAAGCCACCAACGTGATTCGCGCAGAAGAGCCCTCGCCTCGGCGGCGCGTACTCCGGCGCGACCGCCGACATGGAGCACGCGTGGTGAACCAAGCCGCTGCCCGCGGACGAGAGGTGTAGTGCTCGACCGGCGAAGTTCGGATCGGGCGTCGCGAACCACGCGGTCATCGTGCTCTGCCACCGCAGCGGCGGTAGTCCGGGAAGGAGTTCGCACGCGACGGTTGAGTCGGTCGCGACGACGACCGCGTCGCCTTCTGCGTGCGAGCCATCGCGCAGGCGCACGCTGTTTCGCGCGACTGCGTCGACCGCGGTGCCAAGGTGCACGCAGCCAGCCGGGAGCTTTGAAGCAATCGCCTCAGGAATCGCACGCATACCGCGCGCCGGGACAACGGCGCTTCCGCGCGCGAAGCACGAAGCGTAATAGCGCATGCGGCCCGAGTCGGTGTGCAACGAGCGGTCGAGAAACACGCCGCCGAAGAACGGGCGAAAGAATCGGTCGATGAACCCCGGGCTGATCCCCTGCTCGAGCAGCCACTCTTCCGACGTGCGCCCGTCGGTTCCGGCGCTCTCGTCGACCACACGTTGAAGCGTGAGCGCGATCGTTGCAAGCGCTCGCAGTTCCTTGAGCGTCGTGACGCCGCGAAAGAGCGAAGCGAACGCAATGATCGGATGACGCACCGGATCGGCGACGGTCACGAATCGGCGTCCGTCCCAAAGCCGGGCGCCAGCAAAGAACCGGCGAAAATCGAGTTCCGTGTCGTCGAAGAGCTGTGCAGCTTCGCGATACGCCGTGAGGTGCACTTGAAAGCCACGATCGAGCGTGAATCCGTCGACGATATCGCTCGTCACGCGACCACCGACACGGTCCGACGCTTCGAAGATCACCGGCTCATGTCCGTGCGCCGCCAGTTCGCGGGCGCACGAGAGCCCAGCAAGGCCAGCGCCGACGATGAGTACGCGGCGAGCGGCGAGTCGTGGTTCGGTAGTCATGGTCGTGTCGGGAGTGGTGCGGCGGTCATCTTCTTTCATGGAGTCCCGGGCCGCACAGACTATCGCGACTGACGACGCGGTTGGTCGCGTTCGTCGTGCTGCGCCCGCGATTGCCACTCGCCGTCGAGCGACTCATCGGTGAACGGCACCCGCGTGGCCCGTGACAGTTTGTGCCAACGCGCGACGAGCGATGTGAGGGTCTCCAGGTCAGCGAGCGTTCGAGGACCTGCGGGGAAACGCCTTCTTGCCCCTCGCCACCAACTGTGGCTGCGCGGACAAGAAAACGGCGATCGCCCCAAACGCAGTGGGCGATCGTCGGCGTTACAGCTCAAGCAATAGTTACATGCCGAAATATGCGGCCAACAAGGTTTGCATATCTTTAAAGTCGAGCGAGCCAAGGTAATCCGCGAGCTCCTCGACGTTTTCAAGAGACAGCGACGCAGCAAGCCCCCAAGGTGTGGGTCCTTCTTCACCCCCTCCGACGGAGAAGCTGCCGCAGGACCCCCAAGCGCCAAGCAGAATGCCAAGGTCGGCTGCACCGACGCTGCCGCTGCAATCGAGGTCCGCTCCACCGGTCCCCGACCATTGCCCGCTCAAAGTGCATAAGTCCACTGCGTCGACGTCGCCATCCGCGTCGAGGTCGCCCAAGCAGCTCGCCACGTACTCATACGCTCCCATGTCCATCTGCACGTACTGCACGCGGGACGTGGCATCGAGATCAAGCGGATGGCTCTCAGCCTGAACGTTGTCCTCGTCGACATCGCCGTTGTCGTTCGGTCGGGCCGCCTGGTTGCCCAGTTCAATGCAAGGAGACATTCCCTTTAGGCGGTAATGGCCGCCGCCCGCATTGATGAAGGCTGGCGTCAGATTGATGTTACCCGTTCCGCTTGAGATTCCTGCGACGTCGCTGTAGGTGGTCGAGAACGACCCGCCCGTCCCAGCCCTGTACTGCTTATCGAGAGCGCTCGAGTCGTTCGACGTGTTGTCCCAAATGATGCAGTTCTTGATCGTCGCTGCCGCGCTGCCAACAGTGTCCCGGATGTAGATGCCACCGCCGATGTCAGCATCGTTCCCGGCAATCGTGCACTGGTCGATTTCGACATTGCCTTTCTCGATGGCGATGGCGCCTCCCTTGGCACCGGAGCCGCCGGAGTCAATGCCGGAGTTGCCGGTGAACTTGCAATTTGCGATCAGTGATGCGTTGTTGCTGTTCTCGAGGTACACGGCGCCGCCGATCGTCTCGGACCCACCCGATTCAAGGCTCGTGTAGTTGCCGACGAAATCGCAGTTGGCGATTGTCGCGACGATGTCCGCCGTGGTGTAGACGGCGCCGCCGCAACTCTGCTCGGAGAATGCGTAGTTGCCAGTGAAATGGCAATTCGCGATCTCGATCTCTTGCGGATCGCCGCCGGTACCCTTGCCAACCGCGTAGACGGCGGCACCGCCCGCTATATCGGTGTTGCCATCATTCGTGGGATCGGCGAAGTTGTTATCGAACTGGCAGTCCACGACCCTCAGTGAGTTACCTAGCGAAGAGATCGCCGCGCCCAACTGCGTGCGAATTCGTAGACCGCCGTTGTTCACGAATTTGCACCTTGAAACCACGGCTTTGTCGAGCGAGCCCGTCACGATTGCTCGCGATAGAATGAGACCTGCGCCGCCGGGCGTGAAGTAGAGATTGCGCGCGTTCTTGAAGGTGAAGCCGTCGACCACTGTGTCGCTATTGACCGGCGATGCAATGATCATGAGCAGCTGGTTTGCGTTGTCGGAATAGTTCGGGTCGTTATTGCTCAAGTCGCCGGTAATGATGGTGACGTTGGCCGCCGGGTCTGCTTGGCTGGCAAGCGTCTCGGTCCCCGTGAATCCGCCGAGCAACTTGACGTTGCGCCCGAACGTGACCGGAGTGGTGGAGTCGGTCGGAACACAAGTGCCTGCAGCCACCCAGACCTCCGTGTAGCTAAGGCTAGAGCCAAAGACGCCAAGCCCAGCATCGAGGGTAGTCGCGGCATTGGCCCACGTCGTACCGCTGTGTGTGCCGCCTACTACGTTCTTGTTCACGAAAACGACCGCCGCCGGCGCAGCCTGAGCGATGAAAAGGGATACGAGTCCCAACGAGAGGGAACCTGTGAGTGCGCGCATGTCGCCTCCAGTGGTAAGAAACTAGCGACCAGCCGAAGATCGCCGTGTCGCTACCTTTTATCAAGCGATGTCGACGCGCCGAGTAAGATCCCAAGGTCGATTGCGCTAACTTCTCCGTCGCCGTTGAGGTCTGCGCTGGAGTTTCGTTCTCGCCAATGACTCATGACGAAGGCGACATCTTTGGCGTCGACGGAGCAATCTCCGGTGAGATCTTCGTCCGGCGGATCGATGGGATTGAGTATGTAGGACTTGCCGCCGTTTGCCCGCACAAGGATCTGGCCGGAGTCGTTCATGCTGACCGCGTTCTCAATGTAGAATCTTCCCGACACATCGACGAGATCCGCCAAGTCGATGAGCTGGCCGTTGACCCAGATCTCGCCAATGGATCCGTAGTCATAGCCGATCCCAACAATGATGCCGTGACTATTGATTGACTGCGGGTTGGTCTGGCGGAAATACGGATGACTAGGGAGCTCCTGCGGGATTGATCCCTTCCAGATCGTCGGTCGTGCCGCAATGTGGGTCCACTGCGGGAGGTGCAGGAGCGTGCGACCTGCGACTAGGCCATCGTTGTTCACGACGGTGCCCTCGCTCGAGACGCCGCCGCGCGCGGGAGGCAACTCTTCGATGACCCCGTTCACCCACCGAAAGCCAACACTGCCCTGCGGGATGAACGAGTACCCGAAATAACCGGTGACGATGCCCGAGTCGGAAATGCCGGTGGCGTTGCAATAGTTCCAACGGCCCGGATCGATGTCATGAAACACGCCGTCCTGCCACACGAAGCCGAACCACTTGTCGTCCACCGTCGCGTGCACTCCTACGACCTGAAGAAAATTGTTCACTGCGAAGGCGCTGGACCAGGCGTCGCGGGGCTGCAGCGGCAGAACGACGACCTCTCCGTCCGGCATCCAGACGACCGCCTGCTGGACAAGCGGCCAGACGTATCCAACAGCCACGCCGTCGTCGTTGACGTCGTACGCTTTTGCGTCGCCATATTGAAGCACTGGGAGATTCGTGCCCGGCTCCTTCGGCCCGCCGATCGACGCCACCTCCAACAGGTAATCGGGCGGGCAAGCTCGGCGATAGCCAACCCAGGTGGCGGACGAGTTGATCGCCAATTCGAAGTATTGACCGTCGGACGGATCGGCACACGGGTAGTTCTCGATCGGCGTCGCGGTGTAACGGCACTGCGCCCACGCAGGGGATGCCGCCACGAGCGCCGCTGCGAACGTCGAGACGGATGCCAATATGCCCAAGCCCGCTCGAACTGGCTGATTGCGCGCCATTGCACTGCTCCTGAGGGTCCGCTGCCGCACCAGCGAGAATACGACCGACACCCATCGATGGCTCCTGCTGATCCGACGGCAAAGCGAATTTCGCCAGCTTTCCGATAGCGCGAAGCGTCGAGCGGGCTGAGCCGACGTTTATTGGCTGTCAGACAAGTGCGAGGCTGGGCAACAAACTTGGGGACGAACACGGGGCCCAACGCGTACAGACCATGTTGGGGGACACATGGGACAGACCCATGCGCCGGACCAGCGCTTGCGCCCAACCCGCCAAATCCAGATGCGGCCACAAGGTGCACCACGCGCCTCGGCCTAATGTCTTGTTCGACCGTTCAGCCGCACAAGCCGACCGCCGAGTTGCACTCGAATGGGTGTGGCCACTGTGGACTTGAGGTCACCAGCGCCACCACGTCGTACCGCCAGTTCTGGCAATAGTAGAGCCGCTCTTCCAGCGTCCCGTCGCCCGCCGTGCTGTTCCAGCTCGTGTTTGCGTCGCGCTCGCGCAGGACGAGGTCGTCGATGTAGCTTCCGCTGCCGTAGCCGCTGACACCGGCAGTGTGGTGCAGGAGCCGCTCCTTCGGATTCGCGTCCGTATCTCGGTACGTTCCGACGATGCGCCACCTTTCGTCATAGCCAAACCAGAACCACTTATCGCTCGAATCGACGGTGCCGCTCAGGTCCGCGTCATAGTGCTCGCCCGCGCGGAAGCCGTTTCCGTAGCATTGATGCTCGGACACTACCGCGCTTGTCGAACGGTTCTTAATCTGCCGCAATCTATACCACGCGTCGTAGACGTATGTGTAATCTTTGCCGTCATCGGTCAAGTTTCCCGCCGCGTCGTGGGTCAGCGTGTAGTTCGCGGTACCGTTCGTGTCGGTGTCGCGCCTCTCGATCTCGTTGACGACGTTGTGGGTTCGCGTGTCGTTGTATTCGTTTGTCGCTCCCCACGCGCCGTCGCCGTTCAGGTCGAGCTTTGACACATCCCAGTTGCCGGTCTGGCTCAGGGTCGGCCACTGCTGACGCCGGGTCCGGGACGAGATCGTCCCGCTCGACAGCGTGCCCTCGTCGGCATCGGTCAGCCGATCGAGTCTGTCGATCGCGTACTTCACGTCAAGTCCGGCCGTATAGATGTTGTCTTCCGTCGTGAGCGGATTCGAGTTCTCGTCGTAACTTATGTCAATCGAGAAGAAGTCCATGTCGGTCGACAGAGCCTTCGTCCAGCGCGACTTGGTCACGCGCCCGAACCGGTCGAGGTCTGGCCACGTGCCCGCCGTCGATCCGTACTTCCGTTGAAACACGTCCGGCTGAGGGTACTCGATGCCGACGACGTTCCCAAAGCCTAAATAGTCGTATTCGGCAACCGCGACCGAGGAAATCTCCATCCGCTCGAGCCGGCTCGCCTCGTCGGCGTATTCGTTTGTCGTGCCGGTGCCGTAGATGTAGCTCACCGTCGTCGAGCCCGGCAGCGTCACGCCGGTCCGCCTGATCGTGTTCCGCCCGCTTGTCGCGGCTGCGTAGGTGTAGCTGACCGCCTTCGCCGGAACGCCGCCTGCTCCGATCACGCCATCGGGATCGGCCGTGAACGTCGTTAAGTTGCCCCAGCCGTCGTATGTCGGCTGCACCTGGTTCACCGCGCTGCCGCTGCCCGCCGTCGCGTTGTCGTAAGTCGTCACCGTCTGAACGCGTGAGCATAACGGACACACCCAAGCGCCCAACCCGGTCAGTCGTTCAGCCGCACACGCCGAGCGCCGCGCTGCAGTCGAATGGGTGTGGCCACTATGGCCCTCTGTTAATCCTGTTGATCCTGTTCATCCTGTCCATCCATGTGAATCCATAAGTTCGTCGTACCAAGAGATTCAACATGGATGGACAGGATGGACAGGATGATGCGGCACTTCGCCTGCGCGCGGCGGCTCAAGGCGAAGCCCCACAAGGTCGTCGTCGTCGCGAGCATCCGCAAGCTCTTCACCACTCTCAATGCGCTGCTGAAGCACGGCGAGAAATGGAACCCCGACCGCTTCGCAATTTCAACTTAAGGACCTGCAAATGGACACAGCCGCTGGCGACTCTGCGCTTCCTGTTAGGCGTCGCTTCGTCGTCTCCAGATTGCTGGGTTACGAGCGAAGTGAATGCAGCCAGCGACGATGACAGTCTCGTCTACGACTTCGTAGAGCAGGAAACACGGAAAGCGACGAATGAACACGCGGCGTCGGGTTTTGTAGACGACCGCGAATGCATCACGACGCTCTTGGATGGAAGGGACTGCGGCGTCAAACGATTGCTGGAACGCCTCTCCCAGTCCCTCGCCATGTTCTTCGTACCACGCACGAGCTTCGATCAGTTCTGCTGCCGCCTCCGGCGTGAACCGAATTCTCTTTGTCCGCCCTTCATGCGTCGCTGAACCTCTTCGAGCGAGAGTGACCGCGACGGATCCTGAAGGTATGCATCCAAGCGTCTGTCCATCTCCGCCTTCAGCGACTCGGGCAGTGGCGCAGACTCAATGTCACATGCGATGCTGTCCCAGAGATCTTCGACCAGCTGGAGACGTTCGGAGATCGGAAGGTGCTTGGGTTCATCCAGGCGAACGTTCATGGCTGAGATTCTCGTCTGCGCAGCACGCTCATGCAACATTCGCGGAATTCCCTTCCACATCATCGAGCATTGTTTTCCAGCACCGAGGAGTAGCCCTTGCGGCCGCATTCGCAGCCGCCGAGGTGCGCGTTTCGACCGAGACGATAGCGAAACTCCACAGCCCGCCCGCACCGATCGCGCAGACGCTCACTCGTCCGTTCGCCGGAACGCGAACGTTCTTCGCACGTCAAACGGGCGTGTCCTCTATGTCACCTGTGCGACATGTGCCCCATTATCGCGCCGTCCACGCCCCGAGGACCATGGCAAGATCCGCTGGTCCTATGACGCCATCACCATCGAGGTCGGCGCGAGGCACAGCGGCATCGGCGGTGGGCCCCCATTCTTGCAGCACAACGGCGAGATCGCGCACATCCACGTGGCAGTCGATCGTGACGTCGGCGGCGTCGAACGTCATCGGGTGCAGGATGAATCCCGTCGGCACGCATCCACCGATTCCCAATCTGCCATCTACGAGGATGTTTCCGCTGTCGTCGACCGTCAGCGCGGTTAACAGCTTCGACCTCGGCGGCAAGATCGTGAGTGTGGTCAGGTCATAGAGCTGTCCGCTTTGCCAAAGAATCGCACGGGTCCATGGAACGCCCGGGCCCTGAGTCTGCCCGCTGGCACCCACTATTTGATCGACTTCGTTCATGTCATAGGGCAGCGACCGATCCCCGCCCGGCAGCGGAAGGACGCCAAGAGGAATCTGCTCGCCACCATTCCAGAAGTAACCTCGCCTCAGTAACGGATCGTCAGGCCGCGCCTGCACAAGCGTCACCCGCAGCGCGGCGTGGCCATTGCGAGTCACTCGAACCGCCCACGGGTGCATGGTGCCTTCAATTGTCGGAAGGTCGGTGATCGCGTCGAGAGTGCCGATGAACGCTCGTCTTGGACTTTCGACCGTGCTTTCGCCGTGCCAGCCGCAGATCATTCCCAGCGCGTTCGTACCTCGGATTTCGCCGTGCTTCGACTCGATCGCCTCAGGGAGCGAGAGCATTTCGCCGTTTCTCGATGCGAACGGGAAGAGACCGAGCCGTCCGCTTCCAAACGAGCCCACGACATAACCGTCGCCGTCAGCATCCTGAACGTTGACGTACATCGACGGGTCAGGCGCTGGTACACACCACGATGTTCCTCGGTACCAGATGACGAACTGTGTGGTTTCGTCGGAGAATCCCGGAACGTCGCCGGTCCCTGCGATGAGACCGTTGTTAGACACTTGGCGAGCCTGTCGATCTGTCACGGTGCTTGGTCCGGCTATCACCTCATAGCCTGTGGTCGGGCTCCAGCGGAAGGGATGATGGTTGATTTGGCCGGGGTACTTGAATGAACCAACGACACTGCCATCCGGTCCTAGGTCACTTACCACCAGTGTTGCCCAATTCGCTGGCTTCTCGAGAAGCTCGACCGTGTAGGTGCACTGCGCGCATACGACCCTGTCCGTCGTCAGCGACGATGCGAGGAGAGCCACAGCGGCCACGCCCATTCGAGTGTAGTTCAGCAGTCGGCGCTTGCGACCGGACGATCGAACGAGACGCCAAGCCGAGGCGTGTTGTGCTTCTCGTGGCCGCATCGGGAGCTGGCGGGTCGGGGGCATGGGTATGTCCACTATGGGCTCACGCTGCGCGAAGTCAAAGAGCCGCGCGAAGAAGAGAACGCCCGCGGCATCCGTATCGCCAAGCGAAATCGTGGCTGCGTAGGTGGTGGCCATGAAGGCAGGGTACAGGCGGCGGCCCGCGCCTCGGCGACAACGCATTACCACGATTTCTGCGAGCGATCTACTGACATCGTTGAGAAATTCGACGTAATGACGCTTCTTAACTGCGGCATGCATTCGTGGATTGATCACATCTCTCGCCTCGCGGGGTTCGCTGATGAGACACATTGCCTTCCCATTCGTGACAGTTTTGTTCGCCTGCATCCAGGGAGTGCAGGCAGGTTCGCCGTGGACGATTCTCTCCGCTGATCGATCCGCGCAAGCGCTGGCAGCGTGGGGCGGTTTCGATGTCTTTGGGACCGGAATCGACTGCGACTGCGCCTCGAGCGACGCCACGTCCACCGTCGCACCCGGTCCGTGGTCAGTTGACGTCACCGCTCCCCAATGTGGGTTGTCCGAAGCGGACCAGACCAGCGTCCTGACCGCGTTTGAACTCACAGGCGACGGAGCCGCAAGCGGAGGAGTGTTGCTGCCCCTCGTCGGCTTCTGCGCGAGCATCGTGTACAACCAGAACGCGACGAGTCATCTCGGTGCGACAATTGTTGTCACCGCCCCGACGCAGGTTCGGGTCGCAATGACAGCGTCAGTTGGCTGCGTCGGATGCGCGGGTGCAGCGGGCGAACCGCCGAGCGCGACGGTCGAGCTCAAGAGTGCGAGCACCGCGCTCGCAATGGCGTCCGTAGAGACACTCATGCCTGGAGCGTCGCAGACATTCCTCGGTGTGATCACGCTCGCGCCGGGAACCTACACGCTGACGGCGAACGCCAAGGTGACGAATCTCCAAGTCGAAAACGGTCCGTGGATGACATCGTCGCAGGCGAGCTTCAAGGTGGCGATCCAACAGATGTGCGCCGCTTCCGACCTGAACGGCGACGGAACCGTGAGCGCTCCCGATCTCGCCGCATTGCTCGGTGCCTGGGGACTACCGGGGGGACCGGCGGATCTTGATGCGAGCGGAAACGTCGGTGCCTCTGACCTTGCAATTCTCCTAGCTTCTTGGAGCGGTTGCTGACCCGGTCTACCAAGAGGTGTCGCGCGAGTGCGGCCCAATCACTCGCCGAGCAACGACTGCAAGCCCCGCGCGTGCATCGCATCCGCGCGTTCGCGCATCTGCGGAACGGGTATCGCAATCGCGTCCACACGCTTCGGCGCAGGTGGAGCCCGCGCGTGGCAGATCGCGTTGGCGATGAACGTGGTCAGTCGTTTCATGGTGTCCGCACAGATACACCACGCCGGGAGGAAGATAGGCAAGCGAGCAGCCAAAGTACGAATGCAGCGGTACGCATGCAGTGTTAGTACCATTGTGCTCCGCAGCCGCCATTGCGGCTGCGCCGGAGACGCTGAGCGCAGCGAAGTAGAGGGGTGCTTAAGGCAGCGGATCGCGTCGCTCGAGTCGCCGACCATCAGCGTGCGCGTCGACCGTCGTTGGCCCCACGCTTCCGAACCCCGGCGCGGTACAACACGCTTATGCGCAGCACACTCATCGCGTCGAGCGCGGCACTTGTCCTCGCTTCAGTTTCCGCCCTCGCTTTTACTCAGGCACAACAGCAGTTCAAGTACGAAGTGCACGATATGAAGCGGCCTCAGCCCTCCGTCGTCGATCCGGGCCCGGCGGGGGCGCCTGCGCTGCCGCCGTCCGACGCCGTTGTCCTCTTCGGAGCATCGAAGCCGGATCTCTCGGCATGGAAGGGGAGTAACGGCGACGCGAAGTGGAAGGTGCTTGACGGCGCGATGATCGTGCAGCCGCAATCTGGGGACATCACGACGAAGGAGTCGTTCGGCGACGTGCAACTCCACATCGAGTGGATGGTGCCTGCGGACGCTAAGGTCGAGGGTCAGCACGGCGGCAACTCTGGCGTCTTCTTCATGGACCGCTACGAATTGCAGGTCCTGTCGAGCAACCCGAACGTGACCTACGCCGACGGCATGGCTGGGTCGCTCTACGGTCAATACCCGCCACTGGTGAACGCTTGCCGACCGCTGGGGCAGTGGAACGTCTACGACGTCGTCTTTCGGGCTCCGGTGTTCGGGAAGCCAGTCGCGGGAAATGACGGCGCTGAGGCGGCCGCGACGGTGCTCCATCCGGCGAGCCTGACTGTTTTCCTCAACGGCGTCCTCGTGCAAGACAACGCCGAACTTTTAGGAGCAACCGTTCACGGGGCAAGGGCGCAGTACAAGGCTCATGACGCGACCGGGCCGATCCACCTTCAAGATCACGGAGACCCCATCCGGTACCGGAACATCTGGCTCCGCAAATTGGCGTCCCGCGGATCCGCTGAGTGATCCCTTTGGTGCGCCCTTTCGTGGGGATGTGCGTAGTCTCTGCCGTCGGAAGCGCTTTCGGAGTTTGCTATGACCCATATGCCTTTTGAGAACCTCGCCCAGCGGCGCGTAGGGGGGCAGTCCGCACCCCAGTCTGCATCCCAGTCTGGCGCGCGGCACGGCTTCACCCTCGTCGAACTGCTCGTCGTCATCGCGATCGTCGCTCTTGTCATCGCGATCCTCTTGCCGGTCCTCGGTCGCATGCGAGCCGCCGCGCGCACGACGACCTGTCTTACGAGCCAACGGTCGATCGCGAACGCGATGAACCAGTACGCCGCTGACAACGCGGCGCGATTGCCCAGTCCGCGGACCGACAAGGCGATCTCCGGCGTGGCGCACTGCTGGGTCAACGCCTCCGGCGCGAACCTGCAAAACCTGCCCGATGGGACCAAGATCGAGACTCAAAAAGCCCTCGAGGGTGGCGTCCTTTGGTCGTACATGGATCAAAATCCATTGGCGTATAAGTCGCCGCTTGATCCGACGCAACGACTCCGCAGCTACTCGATCAACTCGTACGTCGGAAATATTAGTTGCCCCGATGACTTCGGGTGCGGAACGCTCGTCCCGCTCCCAGCAGGCCAGACGAGCCTGCCGACCTCGACGCTGTCGAAGTTGCCTCAGCCAGCGAACACGATGTGTTCGATCAATGAAGAGTCACCGCTCGGCTACAACGAAGAGGGATGGCTGCTCGACTGGAGCGTGCCGTTCTGGGAAGACATCCCGGCATTCTGGGACTCGAACCGGATCAACATGTCGTTCATGGACGGGTCGGTCAAGACCATGAATATCTTGAGCCCCGGCTTCGTTGCTCAAGCGAGCGCTTCGCCCACGGGATTCACCGAGAGCGGCGATATGAGTTCGGGCTCCGAGTTCGGTCCCGCGACGTGGCTCGTGATGCGGCAGTACCTATTGCCAGGACGCCTCGACTTCTAACTAACTAACTAACTAACGCCCGTTCAGTAGCTCTTCTTCTTGTCCTTCTCGCGACCCTTGGCTGACGCCCGGTCCTTCTGAGCTTCGGTGTCGCGTTGCCAGCGATCGCTCGGGCCAGCCGCGCCGCCGCCAGTCGAAATCATGCTGCGGTTTGCCTCGACGAGCTGGGTCACGAGCTCCGGGGTCAGCGAACCTGGATGACCCTGCCAGCGCACAACGCCGTCGGTTGAAATAACCGCGACATGCGGGATGTCGCTGACACCGAAGCCTTTCTTCATTGAGCCCATCGGATCGGTGCCAACGGAGTACTCAAAGCTCGCGCGGGTGAGACCGTATTGGCGCAAGCCAGAATCAAACTTGCTTCCAGTCTCGTCGCTGATCCCGATGCACGCGACGTCGCGGCTGAATCCCTTGGCGATCTCGTTCATGTGCGGGATGGCAGCCCGACACGGCGGACACCACGTCGCCCAGAAGTCGACGATGACGAGTTTGCCCTGCGGGGAGGGGGCGTTCGTGAGCCACTCAACGTTTCTCGGCAGCGGGGGAGATGTCTTGCCGCGCAAATCGGCCGCGCCTGAAATGGGTGTGTTGAAGGTCGGGAACTCTTTCTTCGCGACCGATGTTTCCTTGGGACGAGCGGTCGGTAGATTCGCGGGGTCGTACGGCGCCGCGACGAGTTCCTTCACGGTTTCCGCCACGCCGTCGATCGTGAGGCCACCAGCTTTGATATCGCCGGTGCGATCAATGACAACATTGATAGGCTTCTTGTAAGCGCCAATCAGATCGCAGAAATCGCCGGTTCGGTCGATGCCCGTCGGCATTTCCGGCTTCGATTTGCCAAGCTGAACGTCGGCCTTGTCGGCACCCTCGGGCGTATGAATCACGATCAATTGCACGTCGTCAGATTTGAACTCCGCGAGTGCCTTTGCGAGTCGTTCAGGCGTCGTGCGGCTGGCAGTGTTCTTCGTCGTGAAGGTTTGGATGACGACGACCTTCCCGCGGAGCGACTTAAGGCTCGGCGCACCTTCGTCCGTCACCCAGTCCACGCTACTCGTGAACTCCGGCGCGACAAATCCGATGGCGTTGTCGATCGCAGCTCGGTCGTTCTTGTCGAGCTTGTCGAGGCGCCGCGCCTTGTCCCGCTCCTCTTTCTTCGCGTCGCGAGTCTTCGTGCTATCGGGTTTGACGACCGATTGCGCGATCGCGGGTCCGACGGTAGCAGAGGCAAGAATCGCTGAAACAAGCAGGCCGGGGAGCAGTCGTCGATCCATCAAAGCACCTCGTAGGAGAAGCGGTCAACGATACCAGTGCATCGGGCGAACTCTGAAGCAATTCACCCGTCGCCGGCGGGCGTGACGCATTCGCCAGCCCTACCGGTCGAGAAGTGCGGCGTTGTCGATGAGCCGGACGCCGCCGCCGGGCCAGCTTAGGCGTGCCGCGATGAGCGCTCGCGACGGTTGAGTGAACTCGTTCATCGGCAAGAGCGACGCGGCGTCGCGTACGACCGCATAATCGAGCGTGAACTCACCACCCTCCGGGGGGTCGGCGGCTGTCCTCGCGAGAACTTCGTGCATGGCTCGCTCCGCGGCGGCGGGTGACCCGGTTACTTTGGCCGCCGATTGCGCCGCTCGAATCGCGCGAACGACGCCAATCGCCGCACTCCGGTCCTGCGGCCGAAGGTAGCGATTGCGGCTGCTGAGCGCGAGGCCGTCGTTCTCACGAAACGTCGCGACCGGTGCGATCGTCAGGCCCGGCCAACGCGATGGCGTCGACTTTTCAGCGATACGCACCATGGCCTCTACCAATTTCAGCTGCTGCCAATCCTTCTCCCCGAAGAAGGCGACCGCCGGGCGTACCACGTCGAAGAGCCGGGCGACGACGAGCTGTACGCCAGCGAAATGCCCGGGCCGGAAGTGATCTTCGAGACTTGGCTGCGTCGCAACGTCGGGAAGCGCCAGCCGCGCTGCGACGGCGTTCGCCTCGGAGATTCCTTCGGGGTAGATCGTCGCGGCGGCTGGCACCCACACGACGTCGACGCCTTCCGCCCGCGCGATAGCGAGGTCGGCGTCGAGGGTCCGCGGGTATTGCGCCAGATCTTCGGTCGGTGCGAACTGGGTCGGGTTGACGAAGATCGAAAGCGCGACCGGGCGTCCGGTCTCTTTCGCCCGGCGAAGCAGTGCGGCGTGGCCTTCGTGCAGCGCGCCCATTGTGGGTACGAAGACGCACCCGCGAAAGGATGCCAAGTCTGCCGGTTGCTCGACGACGCGCATCGCCGCACGTTAGCGGCGAGCTGACGCGTCCGCAGCGGACCCTGCGAGCATCCGCCGCCGGGTCGCGGGCTGGTCCCACGAACAACAGCATCTGAGCGCGAAGGACCCTCCGACCTTCATCGTGGGACGGTTTCATACCGCTCGTCCACTCAATCGCCACATGCGCGGACCGGGCACCGTTCAAGACCCACTCGGACGGTGCCCGGCTTCTTTTTCTAGGGGCTGTCACAATGCCCCGCATGCACACCCGGCTCATCGGATCATTGGTTGTCAGCCTCTTCGTCGTCGCTGCAGCACTCGCACAGGCACCGCCGGCGAAGGTGCCGGAACCGGCGAGGCCGACCAACGTCGCCGCGAAACTCGCAATTCCGCCCGACGCGGAACACGCAACTAAAGCGCTCGTCGATTCACCGCGCCACGGCGAGTGGGTCGAGATTGCACTCCCCGCCGCGAGCGACGCTGCGAAGGGCGACGCCGCAGCGAAGCCAGTGACGCTCAAGACGTGGGTGTCGTATCCCGAGCGCAGCGGAAAGGCACCGGTCGTCATCGTGATTCACGAGATATTCGGCATGACCGACTGGGTGCGCGGGGTCGCGGATCAACTTGCGGCCGAGGGCTTCATCGCGGTCGCGCCCGATCTCCTTTCCGGCAAGGGCCCTAGTGGTGGCGCGACCGACTCGTTCACTGGTGATGCGGTGCGTGACGCCGTGAGTAAGCTCGACCCCGTCGAGGTCACCGCTCGCTTGAACGCAGCTCGCGACTACGCGACTACGCTGCCGTCGGCGACGCAGCGCACCGGGTGCATCGGTTTCTGCTGGGGCGGCTCGACGACATTCGCGTACGCCACCAAGCAGCCGAAACTCGATGCCGCGGTCGTCTACTACGGCACGGCACCAACGACGAACGAGGCGCTCGGGCAAGTCGCCTGTCCGGTCCTCGGGTTGTACGGCGGCGATGACGCGCGAGTGACATCGACAGTCGAACTAACGACGAAGGCGACGACCGAGCTCAAGAAGAGTTACACGCCGAAGGTGTACGACAAAGCCGGACACGGATTTCTGCGGCAGCAGAGCGCCCGGGACGGCGCGAATCTCGCGGCGGCGCAGAGCGCGTGGGCGGAGACGATTGCAATCCTGAGGAAGCAACTCGAAGTTAGGTCCAAAGAGTAGGCGATCAGCATGACATCTCAAGATTCACCTTCACCAGCGGGCAGCCACCGTCCCCGCCGTAGAGGCGCGGTCGAACTCCTGCGCTGTGGCGTGAGCTGGTTCTCGCCGCGACACCTGCTGGTAGCGCTCGTACTGCTGTTTGTCGCGACCCCGTTCATCGATCGGCCGCCATACGGCGAGTTGGTTGAGACATTGGCAGTCACCCTAGTGCTTCTCGGCGCCATGCTCGCTGTCGGCGGCAACGCGCGAACACTGATCACGGGAGCGGTCTTGGTCGCCCCAGCGGTTGCCGCACGCTGGATCGAGCATTACATGCCCGGCGTACTTCCGCCATTCTCCGGCTCAGGATTCAGCGTGCTGTTTCTCGGCTTCGTTGCCTATCAATTGTTGCGGTTCGTACTTCGCTCGCCTGAAGTCACGGGCGATGTCGTTGCCGCGAGCATGTCCACGTATCTCTTGCTTGGGCTCATGTGGGCTGCCGCCTACGTCTTCGCCGAGGGTCGCCACCCGGGTTCGTTTGCCCTGTTCGGCACGCCGATGACGACGTTTACCTGGCTCGACGGCTACTACTTCAGCTTCATCACGCTGATCAGCATTGGATACGGCGACATGACTCCGCTGACGCGCACGACGCAGATGCTCGCGATCGTCGAAGGCATGGCTGGCATGTTCTTTCTCGTGACCGTGATTGCGCGGCTCGTCGGGCATTACGCGCCGAATGGCTCGCGCAAGCAGCAGTCGCAATAAAAGCGGGGAAGAGCGCTGCGATTGTCAGGATTCGCGAGTCCTGACGTCCAACGCGTCCCGGACCGGAGACCACGCATGCCTTGGACTACCTCGCGATTCGTTTTCCCTCTCGTCGTTGTCGTAGCGAGCTGGCTCGCGTTTACTCTCGGGCTGCGATCGGGAGACGTACCTGCGTTGGTGCCGCCCAAGGCCAGTGAGTCGAAGCTGCCCGAGACTGGCGTCGCCGTCGTCGAACTCTTTACGTCGGAGGGTTGCTCGTCGTGCCCGCCAGCCGACGCTGTGCTCAAGGACATGGAAGCGAAGTATCGCGGCAAGAATGTGCACTTCATCGCCGCCCACGTTGACTATTGGGACCGCCTCGGTTGGCCGGATCGCTTCGCGTCGAAAGAGCGGACCGAGCGACAGCAGGGATACGCCGACGCGTTTCTGACACGCTCGATCTACACGCCGCAAATGGTGGTGAACGGTCAGGTCGAATTCGTCGGCTCTGATCGCGGAAAAGCCGAAAAGGCGATCGACGCGGGGCTCCGGTCACCATCGACGATAAAGATGACTGCCACGCTCGCGGAGCGGAAGACCGGCGAAGCAGTGGAGGTCCACGTCACCGCGAGCGCAACAGCGGCCGCAAAGCTCGAGGGGAAGTTGATCGCACACGTGGTCTGGACCGAGGACGACTTGGTTTCCAAGGTGGTGCGCGGTGAGAATGCGGGCCGGACGCTAGAGCACACCCATGTTGCCCGGGCGTGGACGTCAGGCCAATTGAACGCGAAAGGCGAGGTCGAGCTCCGGCTGCAACCGCCGGAACGGTCGAAGTCCGACGCGTCGCGCATCGAGGTGTTTCTCCAGCGCGAGAGGAACGGCAAGCTTGGGGAAATCGTGGCGGCTACAAGTCTTCCGCTGAAGTAGAGCCGTTTGTTTGGCGGTTGTTTGGAATTTTGGAGACGCGACGGGTCGCGCGGCTGGGTTCGCTGAATCGGCGACGCTCCCGCAGTCGCGATGCGCGTTCCTACGCGCCCGCGGTTTCCTGCGGATTAAAGATCCGGAGTCGTTGGAGAGAACCCGGCGCGGGGCTACACTGAGAATCAGTTGCAACTGCGCTCATCCACCCTCGCGTGGATCGTGCTGGGAGCAACGGGGGTGTTCGTCTCGGCGGCGCGACAGCCAGCCGCCGACGAGACCGTTGGCCGGAGGTTCCGACCGAACGCGATGCCCTCGTCGTCACTCTTGCCTCCTTCTTCTCGAAGGCACCAACGCTCATGACCCTCAAGCTTCCGATCTACATGGACCACGCCGCTACGACCCGCACTGATCCGCGGGTGGTGGAGGTCATGCTGCCCTACTTCACGGAGAAGTTTGGCAACTCCGCCAGCCGTAACCACAAGTTTGGCTGGGAGGCGGAAGACGGCGTCGATCACGCCCGCGAACAGGCCGCCGCGCTGATCGGTGCCGACGCGAAGGAAATCATCTGGACGTCGGGCTCGACTGAGTCCAACAACCTCGCGATCAAGGGCGCGGCGCACATGTATGCGAAGGCACCCGAAGGTCAAGTTGGCCGCGGCCACATCATCACGGCGCTGCACGAGCACAAGGCGGTGCTTGATCCGTGCAAGCGCCTCCAGCGCGAAGGCTTCGATGTCACCTTCCTTCAGCCGCCGCCCGACGGCGTCATCACGCGAGCGATGGTCGAAGCGGCGATGCGACCCGACACAATTCTCGTAACGATCATGTGGGCGAACAACGAGATCGGCACGATCAACGAGATCCCCGAAATCGGCGCGCTCTGCCACGAACGCGGCGCGATTTTTCACACCGACGCGACGCAGTGGGTCGGCAAGATGCCGACCAACGTCGAGCGTGACAACATCGATCTCATGTCGTGGTCCGGTCACAAAATCTATGGACCGAAGGGCGTCGGCGCGCTGTACGTTCGTCGACGCAAGCCGCGGGTTCGACTCGAGGCGATTCTCGACGGCGGCGGCCACGAACGCGGAATGCGGTCTGGAACGTTGAACGTCACAGGCATCATTGGGTTCGGCGCGGCGTGCGAGTTGTGTCAGAAGGAAATGGAGACCGAGAGCGATCGACTTTACCGGCTCCGTCGCAAGCTTGAGACCGAACTTTCCAACCGACTCGAAGGCGTCCACATTAATGGCCACGCTGAGCGCCGCCTACCGCACCTCACGAACATGAGCTTCGGCTTCGTCGAGGGTGAGAGTTTGTTGATGGGTATCAAGGACATCGCCTGCTCATCGGGTTCGGCGTGCACTTCGGCCAGTCTCGAACCGTCGTACGTTCTCAAGTCTCTTGGCGTCGGTGACGAGTTGGCGCACTCGTCGTTGCGACTCTCGCTTGGTCGCTGGACGAGCGAGGCCGAGATCGACTTCGCAATCAACTCGATTGTGAAGGCCGTGAACCACTTGCGCACTATGAGCCCGCTCTGGGACCTTCACAAGGAAGGCATCGATATCTCGAAGATTCAATGGCAAAGCCACTAGTTTTAGCGCTCCGTTCGGGCCATGCGGCCCGACACTCGCTCTGGCGCGTCGGCGCCGAGCTTGAGCGCTCCGTTCGGGCCA